>JAABUS010000212.1_pt1 | contig 146860 bp, 143 predicted proteins | sample 5560161 | NCBI WGS metagenome assembly JAABUS01 (sample SAMN10711885, study PRJNA513376) | rock metagenome | isolation source: Antarctica rocks | place: Antarctica: Victoria Land, Trio Nunatak nord | collected 2016-01-04
GCCAGCCATCGTTCGGATGAGACCACCTGTGGGTTCATGTCACACTCCTCGGAAGTCGGCACCCCCGGTGGGCGCGCCTCTATCAAGTAGTCGGAGCCGAGAGCCGCTTTCCGACATGGCCGCCTGCGCGAGGTCAAGTCCGGTGAGGTAGTGAACAGGATCCCAACGGGGCACTGGGCCGTCACCGAGGGACCGTCTTGTTAACGGTGTTTTCGGCGGTGTCCATCAGTAGGGTGGCGGCCAGAATCGGTCGGCGAAGGCGATCGTGAACGCATTCAGCGTCTGCTGGCTTTCACCACATGGTCCATCGTGCCCGCCCACGGCCGGTGGGGTCCAGTGACGGAGAGAACGTGAGCGAACTGCTGCCGGGTCCACCGCTTGACTCCCCGATCGATCCCGGCATCGTCCGGCTCAACCGGCGGCGCCACGGAGGCGGCGCAGCATCCGGGCGTCGGAGAAGCCGACCTGGCGGGCGGCCGCGTCCCAGGTCCATCCTTGACCGGCCAACTGCTGGGCGTGTTCGATGCGCAGGACCTGTTGGTAGCGCAGCGGTGTCATCCCCGTCGCCGCCAGGAACAGTCGTGTCAGGGTGCGCTGACTCACTCCGGCGATCGACGCCAGATCAGCGAGGGGAAGAGGGCGGGCGTACCCCTCGTCTATGACGTCCTGCACCCGGTGGACGGTGTCGGCCAGATGATCGCGGTGACTGAGCATGGCGCTGAACTGTGGCGCGGATCCATTGCGGCGTGCAGGGACCACCATCATTCGGGCGACCCGGGCGGCAAGTGCCGGCCCCCGGTCGGCGGCCAACAGGTGCAGCGCCAGATCGATGCCGCTGGCAATGCCGGCGGAGGTGGCGATCCGGTCTTCGACGACGAAAAGGACGTCGCGCACGACCCTGACGAGCGGATACCTGCGCTCCAGGGTGTCCTGGATGTCGTGATGCGTGGTGGCCCGCCGCCCGTCGAGCAGACCCGCCTCGGCCAACGCGAACGCGCCGCTGCAGATGCTGGCTACCCGACCGCCCCGGTGGTGGTGGTCCGCTATCCGGGTCAGCAGGTTTTGAGGAAGACCAGGTTCCGCGGGACCGTCGCCGACGCGGCGCCCCGGCACCACGATCAGGTCGTTCTTGTGCAACTCCGGCCAACTCGTGTCGACCTGGACCGGGAGTCCCTGATGACTTTGCACGATCGGTGCGGCGCCGACGTGGACCAGCCGGTGGTGCGCGCCGAGATCGGCGGCCGTTGAGAACACCTGCGCCGGCCCGGCGAGGTCCAGCAGGTGGACTCTGGACGGCACCACGAAGGCGACCGTCCGCATCATCCGGTCAGGATGCCAGCACGTCCGCGACGGTGACAACCTCAGCGAACCTTCCCTGCAGGGCGCTGGCGGTGCGGGCGAGAACATCCTCGGCGGAGATCGTGCCGGAGCCGTCCCACAGCGGCAGCGGCATGGTCACTGTGGCATCGATCACGAACTGCACCCGATAGCCGAGGTCAGCGGCCAACCGGGCCGTCGTCTCGCAACACTGTTCGGTCCGGATGCCGGTCACGATCACCTCCGTGACGCCCCAGGTGGTCAGCTGCTGGGCCAGGTTTGTGGTGGTGAAGGCATTGTGGCTGGTCTTGTGCAACAACGGTTCTCCTTCCAATGGGTACAAACCTTCGATCAGTCGCACCTGTCCTTCGGCCGGATCGAAGGCAGTACCGGTGCCGGGTTCGGTGTGCAGGATCCAGACGACCCGACGTCCGGTGGCTCGGGCGTGCTCCACCAACAGCCCGATCCGCTCCGCGATGTCGGGCGCCGAGGCATCCTGCCAGCTGTCGCGAACCCGGAAAGATTCCTGGACGTCGATCACGATGAGCGCTGTGGTCATGACCTCATGATGCTCACCGCCGAACCGCGGCGACAGACTCTATCCGGTCCCGGACCGGAACGATCCGGTCATCGAGCCGATGGTGCCCACCTGAATTTTCGAAGGCCTGCTGGGGTTTTCCTCGCGGTACGCGGTGCCTTCCAGCGTCGCCATCAGGAAGTACGACACAAGGTGCTTGTTCGGCTGTACAGGACTGACACTTGAGTCAACGCAGCTGGGAGCCCACGGTCGGCCGCAGACGGAGCCTCTGCATGCGCAGCGGTTTGCTGCGTCCGGCCAGGTGCCGCTGCGCGTCGTGCCAGGCGTCGGAGTTGGCCAACCGGCCCTGATGGGCGGCGTGGGCGGCGTCGTCAGGAAACCGAGTGACCCACACCAGGACGTGCTCGTCTCTCAGTGCCAAGGGGGGAAAGTTGTTTTCCGCGTGGTGCGTGGTGAGGATGGCGACAACCTCGGCGCCGAGCGAGGCCAGGATGGAACCGATCTGGGTCGCGACGGCTCGGTCGCCGGGGGCGATCGGTCCGTCGAGGTAGGCGACGGTAATCGCCACGACGCTCTGCGTATGGCCGCAGGTCCGCTCGCCGTCGAATTGCGGATAGCTGGCGCCGACGTCCAGCGGCTCCAACAGCAGCGCGTTGTCTGAGTCGAACATGGTCGCGTTCGCGTCGTCGCCATGGGTTTTCCATACCGGTCCGTAGTAGAAGCGCGGCAGCGCCGCACCGCGGGCGGCCATGGATTCGAACCCGCGCAACCACACGAACCGGTCCGCGTCGTCGAGGTCGCGGAATTGGCCGACGACGTGAATCCCGACCGCCTCCTGACCCTCGACGAAGTACCGATCGAACAGATCGACCAGCACGTCGCGCCGACCCGGGACGACCGTGTACTGCCGCAGGTCGACGACTCCCACGCGTGTGCTCATAGCGCGGCCTCGTCCGGTCGACTGAACGTCATCTCCCAGTTCTCGTCCCAGTCGCCGCCATCCACACTGAATGCCTGCCGCCATCGGGCCGCGGTTGCAGTGATGTCGGACCACACGAACCGGACGCGCACGTCGTGGCCGGCCAACTGTTCGTTGCCAAAGAATGTGCCGATACCGTCGGCGAACCCGCCGTGCACGGGCGGCTCAAGACGCCCGACCCGACTGTTTACCCAGTAAATCGACCACTGCTGCGTCTCCGCGTCGCGCACCCGGAACGTCAAACCCCGTTCCTCGGGTCCGGCTAGCGTCGTTTCGTCGACGCTTACCGCCCCGGCAAAGTAGCTGCGTCCGACATGGACACCGTCGAACTCCGCGACTTCGCTCGTTCGGCCCAGCGCGTGCCCGACCGGGTCGACCGCCCTGCGATGGTGGACGTTCCATGTGCCGCTCAAGAAGTCGAAGTCGTCAGCGACCTGGGAACGTTGCGGATGGTCGATCGGGACGGTACGACGCGCGAACTGCATGACCCAGTTCGACTGCCAGGTACGTCCATTGTCCAGCGAAAAGGATTGCTCCCACCGGGCGCCGGAGTCGGTGACCTCCGACCAGCTATAGCTCGCGAGCAATGGCCGCCCCTGGTGGGAGTCCGCGCCAGTGAACCAACACCGGCCGCCGGCCCATCGCCCCTCGACCGGCGGTTGCAGCCCTCCACCGCGGCCGTCAAGCCAGCGCACCGTCCACGTTCGCGAGGCGGGGTCAAACAACCGCAGTGACAGGCCGAACCGTCGCTCATTCGGGAACCACATTTCGTCGATGCTGACCGCGCCCTCGAAGGCGACGACGGCGGAGGAGGTGGCTGGCACATCGATCCAGCCGGATGCTGGATCAAGTGGATCGCGCAGCCGGCGCCCGGACACGTCGAACCAGCCCTGGAGGAAGTCGAAGTCGGTCGGCATGGTCAGCAGTCTGGTGGCAAACCCTGACAAGGTGTGGCAGCGTTTGGTCAATGGCCGAATCCGGCGTGCGTTCGGGTCGGCTGCTGTCGATCGTTCTGCTCTTGCAGACGAAAGGCGCGGCGACCGCGCGGCAGATCGCCGAACACCTCGAAGTGTCGGTGCGGACGGTCTACCGGGACGTCGACGTGCTCAGCCGGATCGGGGTCCCGATTTATGCCGAGACCGGGCGCGCCGGCGGATATCGGCTCGTCGACGGCTACCGCACGTCGCTCACCGGGCTCACCGGGCCAGAGTCGCTCGCGCTGTTCCTCATCGGGCTCCCGGCGCCCGCCGCCTCACTCGGGCTGACCGACCAGGCGCGGGCGGCGGAGACGAAGCTGCTCGCCGCCCTTTCGCCCGCGCACCGCGAGCAGGCCGGCCGCTTGCGTAACCGATTCCTGCTCGACCTGCCCGCCTGGTATCAGAATGCGGAGTCGCCGGTGGTGCTGCCCTGCCTGGCCGAAGCCGCGCTCGCTAATCGTCGGGTGCAAATGCGATACCGACGATGGACCGAACCGCGCACGGTGCACCGGCAGCTCGACCCCTATGGGCTCGTCGTGAAAAACGGGATCTGGTATCTAGTCGCGGCAGCGAGCTCCGCCCAGTCACGGATCCGGACCTACCGGGTCAGCAACATCCTCGACCTCCAGCCAACCGTAGAGACGTTCGAACGGCGCCCCAACTTCGACCTGGAGCAGTTTTGGCGTCGGCACCTCGCCGACTTCGACCGCCGCCGCTTAACCGACACCGCGCGGATCCGCATCTCGCCGTCGCTGCTCCCTCGGCTCGAGGACCTCGGCGACTTCGCGCTGCGGGCGGCCTGCGTCGCTACGGGCGAGGTGGACGAAGCGGGCTGGACCATCGTCGATTTACCAATCGAGTCAGCGGGTCATGCGGCGACTCAGCTCATCCGATACGGCGGCGACGTCGAGGTACTGGCCCCGGCCGCAATGCGCTCCGCGATGCAAAGCATCGCCCAATCTGTACTGGTCCGCCACCGCCCGCGGGCCCCCCGGTAATGCTCGTTTCACATCGCTGACACCGTCATGTCGACGTCTCGAAATCAGGCGGGGCCGGTTGACGGTCCTAGAGCGGCGCCCTATGTCGGCCGGCCGGACTCGGCGCGACTGCCGGCATCGGCAGATAGCGAACCCGATAGGTGACAATGGCTGGTATGCGGCAGATCGTGTTGTTACGCGGGATCAATGTCGGCAAGGCCAAGCGGATCGCCATGGCGGAGCTGCGCGAGTTGTTGGCCGATCTCGGACACACCGATGTGCAGACGCTGCTGAACAGCGGCAATGCGGTCGTCTCCACCGACACCAAGACCGCCGACACGGAGCAGGCCGTCCGAGCCGCCATCTCCGAGCGATACGGGTTCGAGGTGGCGGTGGTGGTCCGGACCGCGAAGCAGTGGGCAACGGCGATGTCTCACGATCCGTTCGGCAAGACGGCCACCGACGGCGCCAGGCACTTCGTCGGCTTCTGCTCGGCAGCCCCGAAAGCGGCTGCTGCCAAGGAGTTCGCGGCGCTGTCCGGTGATGATTTCCAGGTCGCGGCAGTCGGAGCGCAGATCTTCGCCTGGTGTCCGTCCGGATTGCTGAACTCCGGCTTCGGTGCCATCGACCTGCGGCGGATCCTCGGCGTGGACACCACCATGCGGAACTGGAACACCGTCGAGAAGCTGGCGGCGATGGTCGACTCCTGACCCATCGGATTATCTGATCTGTTCGAGACGCAGGGGTTTCATCCCGATCCGCCGGCCAGCACCTCGTTCGGCGACGACGTGCTCCTCACTTTCCACACACCGCCGGGCGGCGGTGACCTAGTGATCGACCACGACGCATACATCCAACCGGCCAGCCGGGCCGGTGCGTCCGGGCGGGTGTCGGTGATGCGTGGCGAAGGCCGGCTGGTGACCACCGAGTTCGACACCTTCCAGTTGATCCTGTTCATCACGATGGGCGACATGGTCCAGCAGGCGGTGACCCAGCAGGACTACTCGGTGACGGCCGGGGTGCTCGCCGTCTCGGTGTTCGCCGTCATCACCATGGCACTGTCCTGGGCGAACTCGCGCTGGCCCCGGGTCCGCACGTTCACCCACGGCGTGCCGGTGGTGATCATGGAGAACGGCGAGGCATCGTCGATACTGCTGCTGCGGGAACGGATCTCGATCGATGATCTGAAGGCCGCCGCCCGACAACAGGGCATCGAGAAGCTGTCCGACGTCCGGCTCGCGGGTGCTGGAGGCCAATGGACAGATCTCCTTCTTCACCCAGCAAGGGGAGCAGTCCGGCGCGGAGGACAAACCGGGGGTGGGGTAGTCATGCGATAGTGGGGTCCGGGTCGCCGCCGGATACCGTGCGCAGCGTGATCTCCGCACTGATCTTCCTCATCCTGGGCGGAGCACTGCTGCTGGCGGTGGTGCTACCGAAGCTGCTGCACCGATTGCCGATCTCGGCAGCGATGGTGCTGGTCCTCCTCGGCGGGTTGATCGGGCTGCTGCCGCTGCCGGACGATGTCGACCTCGATCCGCAGCATCATCTCGGCCTGATCGAGCACTTCACCGAGTTCACCGTGCTGGTGGCGTTGATGGGCGTTGGGCTCGCGCTGGACCGACCGTTGTCGTGGCGGGACCGGGGATCGTGGCGGGCCTGGTCGGCCACCTGGAAGTTGCTCGGCATCGCGATGCCACTGTGCATCGCCGCCACCTTCGGCCTGGGTTGGGGACTGCTCGGCCTGACACCGGCGGCGGCACTGCTGATCGGCGCCGTGCTCTCGCCCACCGACCCGGTGCTGGCCTCCGACGTCCAGGTGGCCGGCCCGACCGTGCAGGACGAGCAGGACGCCGCCGACGCCGACGCCGACGCCGCCGACGTCCAGACGGTGGACGAACGGGACGAGGTGCGGTTCGCCCTGACCTCCGAGGCGGGATTGAACGACGGGCTGGCATTCCCGTTCGTCTATGCGGCCATCTTCGTGGCCGGCAGCACCGGCATCGGACAGTGGGGTTGGCGGTTCCTCGGCTGGGAACTGGCCGGCAAGATCGTGGTCGGCGTGGGAATCGGGATCGGCGTCGGCGCGCTGCTGGGCAAGGTGGCGTTCCGGTCGAAGCGAGAATCGTTGCGGGTGGCCGAACAGGGCGACCCGCTGCTGGCTCTCGCCGTGGTGCTGGTGGTCTACGGTTGTAGCGAGATCACCGGCGGATACGGCTTTCTCGCGGTGTTCTGCGCGGCGATGACGATGCGGGCCACCGAACGTCGGCACGAGTACAACGCTGCCATGCACCAGGTCGTCGAACGGCTGGAGCGGTTGTTCACCTTGGTGGTGTTGCTGCTGCTGGGTATTGCGATGACGCACGGCCTGCTGTCCGCCCTTGACTGGCGAGGTGTGGTGATCGCGGTGGCGCTGATCCTGGTGATCCGGCCACTGGCCGGCCTGCTGGCATTGGCCAGCGGCCGACGCGGGCTGTCCACCAGCGTCACCTCCCGCCAGCAGGTCGGCGACGGTGCCCGGTTGGAACGGCGGGAACGGTTGGTGACAGCGTTCTTCGGCGTCCGCGGCATCGGATCGGTGTACTACATCGCGTACGCCTGTGGGCACGCAGCCTTCGACGACGAACCATGGTTGATCTCCACGGTGGCCTTCACCCTGGTGCTGTCGGTGGTGCTGCACGGGGTGCTGGCCACTCCGGCGATGGCCTGGCTCGATCGATCCCGGGACCGCCTGCAGGGCTGACGAGGGACTCAGCCGCCGGCGGGTCGCTGTTCGCGCTGCTTCATCTCCGCCTCGAAGACGTGCGGATCCGTCACCCCTAGTTGCTCCCTGGCATGCTGCTCCACGGCGCGGAAGACCTGCCAGTAGCCGGAGTCGTAGGCCTCGACCAGTTGGAAACTCCATCGTCCGTCGACGATGTCCCGGCCGATCATGGTGCGACCGATGTCGTCGGCGAGTTCGGTATGGCCGGCCTCCCGGAGCATCCGGACCCCTTCCTGCAGCGTCAGATCGGCGGTGCCGGACAGCCGGTGGAAGCCGTAGAGCAGGCCCCTGGCGTGTTCGACCACCTCCAGCGCCTCCGACACCTTGCCGAGCGCGGCGATCGTCGCGTCGTCAACGCCGGCCGGTCGGGGATGCACCTGCGCCCGAGCGGCAAACTCGGGGGTGCCGTAGGTCGCTGCCAGCGTCCCCTCGGCATGTTCGAGACCATCGTTGCTCATACGTCTACCGTTTCGTCGTCGGATGCCAGTGTTCCCAACAGGTATCCGAGCCCGTCGGTGGCTCGGCCCGGGACCCGGCCGGAGGTGATCACGACGGGTTGGAACACCGACGCGACCGGATGGCCGGCAGACCGGATGCGATTCATCAGCTGGGTGTCCTCGCCGTGCGGCATACCGTGGAAGCCACCGACGGCACGATAAACATCCCAGCGGACCGCCAGGTTCGCACCGTAGACATGACGGTGGCCGGTGCTGGTGAGTCCGGCATCGATCAGTTCCCGGTACCGCTGCCGGGCGGCCTCGCTCGCGGTCCAGCCGGATAACGTCACCAGGCCGGCCACCGCCGTCACCGATCGGGTTACCGCTGCCGCCAACAGCTCGGTGATCCATCCGGTCGGGACCAGCGAATCGGCATCGGTGTTGAACACCCAGCTGTCGGCGGCGGCCGGCAGATCGCCGGCTGCGCCGGCGATCAGGGCAGCGCGAACGTCTCCGACGGTCACCGATGTGCCGTCGATGTCCAAGCGCCAGCTGGCCCCGGCCGACCCGGCGGCCCCCGCCATCAGGGCGGCCCGGGCGACTTCCTCCGTTCGATCGGTGCACCGGTGGGCCGACACCGCGACGATCACCCGGTCCACTCGACCGGCGGCGATCGCGAACCGCACCGATGCCCAGATGGCGGCGATACCTGCTCCGATGGTTTCCTGCTCGTCGTGCGCCGGCACGGCAACGATGATGTCAGCCATGATCGGCCAGGAATTCGGCGTCCCGGTCGGAAGGTTGTTGGCGGACATACAGATCGAGATCGGCGATGGCGGCGCCGAGCGCCCCGTCGTGGGCCAGACCGGCCGGACCGGCAACGGTCCTGGCCAGCTCGAGCACCCGCCGGACGGCGGCACCGACACCGGATCGCACCTCGGTGGCCAGTTGCTGCAGCGTCGGTGAGTCCCATTCGGATTCCACCCCAGCGGCCAGCAACTGGCCACCGTGCCGTAGTTGGGCGTGCGTGCCGGCCAACTCGATGCGCACCCGCCCCCAGTGGGTCCGGGTGACCTGATCCGGTGGATGCGGTGAGCTGTCGGTGAACCGGCACAGCAGATCGGCCACCCGGGCCGCGGCGCCCACCCAGACGGCGGCAACCCCGATCCCACCGGGGAAGAACTGCGGTCGGTCGAGATAGAAACCGGCCGGGCCGACCTGACAGTTCGCCGGCACCGACCGGTTGTCGAGTCGTACCGTGAACGATCGGCTGGCGGTCATCGCGGCTGCGGGCCAGCTGTCCAGATCGGGGGCCCAGTCACCGACGTCGACATCGAGCAGTAGCTGGACCGACACCTGCTCGGCCGACCCGCCCGCGGCCGCCGGCGGCACGGCGGCGGTCACCAGCGCTCGATCCAGCAGACCGGCGCCGGACGCGAATGGAATCGACCCGGACAATTGCACGATGTCCGCTCCAGGAGTTGCCGACAGGCCGCCCCCGCGTGACCGTGATGCCCAGACCCCGTAGAGCGCATCCGCGACCGGTTGCCGGCCGGCTTGCCGGATGATCCGCAGAGCGTCGATGTGTCCTTCGGCGAGACGGGCGAACGGGATGTCGGTGCGCCCCAACGACACCAGGCGATCCAGCAGCTCCGGCCAACCGATCGCCGGCCAGTCGTGATCTCCGATCAGCTGCAGCAACCGGTTTCGGTCGACGTCGACCGGGCCGAGCGTGCCCAATGGGGAGTGCGACAGCTCGCCCAGCTGCAGGGCGGCGGGGAACGGTGCCAACACGCTCCAGCTCCGGTGGGGGCCGGTCATCGTCGGTCCTGGACGGACGAGCCGTTGTCGGCCGGTTCGTCAGCAGCCGGAGTTCCGGGCGGCCGCCGCCAGCTGCGCAGTACGAAATCCTCGTCGTGGTGAACCACGGGGGACTGCCAGCCCAGGTCGCGCAGCAGCAGGTCCAGCCGGTCCGCCGCAGCCAGTCCCGACAGGTGGGCATCGGAGGGGAAGTGCCGCCAGTTGACCACCATCACCTCCGCGGTCCGATCGGTGGCGGTGATCTCGGTCACCATCGCTCCGGTCGCGTCGATGCCGTCCGGTGGCAGGTAGTAGAGAACCTCCGACAGCATCACCAGATCGAACCGGCCCACGCTGTCGGTCGGCGCTGCTGGCAGTTCGTGCACTTCCACCTCGGCATGGCCGATTCCGGCCAGTCGATCCGCGGTGAGCCGGCAGGCTGTCGGCGCCGAATCGCCGGCCAGTAGCCGATCGCACCGGCCGGCCAACGCGACGGCGAGATGTCCGGTACCGCAACCCACATCCCAGATCTCCCGGTACCGGGGCGCGGCCAGCGACGACATCGTGACGGCGATCTTCCGTTGCTCATACCAACTCTCACCCACCCGGAACGGGTCCTCGTCGCCGCGGTACAGCTGATCGAAGTCGGTCGGGGTGATCATCGATGTCCTCCGGGAAGCAGGATGAGCTGCTGTTGGTGGTGCTCCAGCATGGCGGCCGGGACCACCGGTGACAGGTCGGCGCGTAGTGGTTCCTGTTGACTGCGGTAGCAGGCCAACGCTCGCCGGCGAGCAGCGTCGTCAGCCGGATCGGTGTCGACCACGATCACCCGGTAATCATGCTGCGCCAGCACCGATGGCCGCTGCCAGTAGGTGGTCCAGATCGGATATTCCAACAACTTACGGCCGGTGAGTCGACAGCCGGCTGCTGCGGCGGCACCGATGGCGGCATGATCCGGATGCGGATCGTGTTGCCACGGCGCCGCTACCACGGCGACCGAGGAGATGAGCCTGATCAGCTTCTCCTGGACGGCGGGAAGAGCGTTGACCAGGTCGCCGTCGGGCAGGCCGCAGCACTCCGTCCGGTCCACTGCCAGGAATTCGCCGGCTGCGCGCAGTTCTGCGCGGCGGATTGCCGCGAGGTGGGGGATCCGGATGTCCAGGTGGTCCAGACAGGCTTCGCCGGCCGACAACGACACCACGGTCACCGGACCGATCTGCTTGGCCCAGTGGGCGATCAATCGGCCGCAACCGATGGTCTCGTCGTCGGGGTGAGCGCCGAGGACCAGCAGCGAGGCTCCGGCTGGAACGGCGAGTTCGGCTGGCCGCATCGACGGTGCGGCATCGAGGATCTCGTGCCACAGTTCGGCCGGAAAGCCCTCCGGGGTGACGATCTGCACTCCGACACCGTATCGCTGGGTATGGACCCGCCCAGCTGGTTGATGGTGGGATCGCCGCCATCTTACGGGCTACCGACAACACACTGCTGTGGGACGTCCATCTGCGTCACTCATGTTCATGGCTCGGCAGGCTTCTCGTTGTTCCCGGGTACGGCGCGGCGTTCGTGAACCGGGCGGCGACCGGTCAGCTCGTGGGGTTTGATCTCACCGGCCCGGGTACCGGCGCTGCGTGGGTGGCCCTTGCGAGGCAGCTGACCTAGCGGAATCATCAGTGGGGTGGTCATCCTGTCGGAAGGGCCGTACATTCAGCCGGACACCTGCCAGCGAAAGGTTGGACCATGATCATTCTGGGCATCATCTTGTTAGTGATCGGCTTCATCGCCCACATTCCGGTGCTGTGGACCATCGGCATCATCCTGGTGGTGATAGGCGCGATCCTCGCCGTGCTGGGAGCGACGGGCCGGGCGATCGGCGGCCGGAAGCACTGGTACTGAGCCGGCCCCTGAGTCCCGGTCCGGCTACCCGCATCTCGGTCGGGCGGCGCTCTGGTCGACGTGGTTCGGCAACGCGCCGGGTACCGCAGACTCGGCCGGCGCCGAGGGTGATGTCGACGTCGAGGCATCGCGCCGCCGTTCGGGCCCACATTGTTGCCGGTGGGCCCGGTAGGTAGTGCACCAGCCTGTGGAGAGCTGCGGGTGGCGTCGGGATCCGATTGCCGACGCACCGGTCTGCCGGCGGAGCCACTGAGAGTCGAGTCCGTTGCGGCCCGGACCCGGTCGGATCGGTGCATCAGATCAACACGTAGGTGCCGCGGGGGATACCGCGGCACGGATCGGGTACCGCGCTGAAGTGACCGGTCAGCACCACATCGACCGGGTCGCACCGACCCACCGAGGAGAAGACATGCCGAATCCGAAGTTCACCGTTCCGGGAATGGCCCTGAAGGACGGAGCAGCGGTCGCGAAGGTTCTGCAGATGCGGCTGCACGCCCTCAACGATCTGCAGCTGACCCTCAAGCATGCCCATTGGAACGTCGTGGGACCGCATTTCATCGGGGTGCATGAAATGCTCGACCCGCAGATCGAAGATGTCCGCGGCTTCGCCGACCAGACGGCAGAGCGGATCGCCACCCTAGGCGTCGACGTGGTCGGAACGCCCGGTGCGTTGGTGGCCGCCCGCGACTGGGACGACTACTCGATCGGAAGAGCCGATGCCATCGCGCATCTCGGTGCCCTGGATCAGGTCTACAACGGGGTGATCGCCGCTCATCGGAAAGCGGCCGAGGATGTCGAGGATGCTGACCCGGTCACCAACGACATGCTGATCGGCCACCTGCACTCAATGGAGCTGTTCCAGTGGTTCATCCGGGCGCACCTGGAATCCACCGCTGGAGTCCTGTCCGATGCCGGTGCCGACAGCGAAAGGTCCGCCGCGGCCCGATCGACCGCTGCATCATCGCGAGGCCGGCGCAAGAGCTGACGTCAGGCGGGAGAAGCCAGCAGGAGCGCGGTCATGCCACAGGATGTGGCCGTGCCGGCGAGCGGTCACTACCCGGCGGAGCACGGCGAACGCGTCGGCCGACGAGATGTGTGGGGGGATTGATTGGTTTGTTGCGATCCGAACCCGATCATGCCGAGGTAGCGGTCCAGTAGGCCCGGTGCGATGGTCGGCCGCTGGAGGTGCGGTTTTCGCTGCCTCACTGGCGGCCGTATGGTGCGCGAGCCGGCCCGCCTTCCCAGCGTCCGGCCATGCTCGAGACCCCGGTCAATCGACGGCCGCTACGGCTCGTCAACAGCGAAGTGATCACGATGACCAGCTTCTATCACGTGTGTTTCGCCGTCGACGACATCGAGGCCGCCATGGCAGACCTCACCGCCGTCGCGGGTACCGAGTGGGGACAGATTCGCTCGGACACCCTCGGAGAGTGGTCCTACCACATTGTGTTCTCTCGCGACACTCCACATATCGAACTAATCCAGGGATCGCCTGGTAGCCCGTGGGCCGGCGATGTGGGCTCTCACTTCCATCACTTGGGCTGGTGGACCCATTCACTGATCGACACGGCGGACCGGTTGAACGAGGCTGGTCTGCCCACAACGTTCGACGGATGTCCTGTCGGAAGGCTGTTCGCCTACCACCGGATGGACAGCATCGGAGGGCAGGTTGAAATCGTCGACGTCGCCGCCCGAAAGGCCTTTCAGCAGACGTGGAATCCGGACGGGCCGCCAGCAGATGCTCTTCGGTGAAACATGACCAGGGCGCATCCGACCGGAAGACTCCCAGCGTTACAGCGGTTCCTCCCGGAATGTGAGTGCTCGGTCGAGGATCTGTGCAGCGATGGCATCGACGGTGGTGTCCTGGGCGAAGGCATGGGCTCGGAGTAATGCCAGCGCGTTGGATCCGTCGATACCCAGTTGCCCCATGATCATGCCGGTGGCCTGGTGTATCTCCAGCCGAGCAGACCACGGGCCGCTTTGCATATCGGGCTCGGCACCCTGTGGGTCCTGCAGCAGCGCTGCCCCGATGGTGGCGGCCAGGAAGGTGGCGCCGTCCATGTCCATGGCCAGCGATGTCGAACCGCGCTGGTGCGTGCTGAGGACGGCGAGAACATCGTTCACCGGCCGGACCGGCAGGCAGGTGAGGGTTCGGTGTCCGACTGCGTCGCGAGCGGCCGCGGAGAACTGCGGCCAGCGGGCGTCAGTCTCGTCACTCAGATCAGCGCTGACCGGGCTGCCGCTGAGATAACTCTGCCAGCAGGGCCCTTCTGCCAGCACGTCCTGTAACTCTTCCAGTTGGGCAGCAACATCATCTGTCGCGTGCAGCGTCAACCGATTGTCGGTCGCCGGCTCGACCGTGATGGACACGCCATCGACGCCGAGGATGCTGCACGCGGCGTCGGTCAGTCGCACCACCAGTGGCAGATCGTGTGCATCGGCGGCGATACGCAGGGCAAAGTGGGCGAGGATCTGCGTCTTGTCCAGCCGATTCATCCGAGGCAAGTCCTCCGTCAGGCCGGACTGGCCCGGTCGGTGATGTCGATGCAGATCGTGACGATGCTCAGGCCGATATTAGCCGCAGGAGTAGGATTAATGTTGATGCTTTGCTCGGACCGCGACGGCATCAGTTCAATTCGCTCGGTCAACGCTGTCAGTCGATCGCACTGATGAAAGCCGAGATCCGAGGTCGTTCGTGGTCAACGGCGATGCCATTTCCCCCCACCATGACCCGCCGGTATCGGCGGCGCTGATGCGTGCCCTGGCGGCCCATCCCGAGCAGATGGCCGACCTGGTGGCCGCCCTCGGAGCTCCGGTCAATGATGCGGACTCGCTGGTGGAGTTGTTTTCGCAGGTGTGTGCGCAGGCGGTCACCGTTATCGACGGCGCGCAGTGGGCGGGGGTCACCGCGCAATTGCGGGGGCGGCCGTTCACCGCGGCGCGGACCGACGACGTGGTGGTCGCCCTGGACGAGCGTCAGTACTCGATTCAGGATGGACCGTGCCTGCAGGCGATGCGCACCGATGCGGTGGTGGTAATGACCGTCGAACAGGCGGCGGAACGATGGCCCGAGCTGGTCGATGCCGCCCGACGGGTCGGTGTCCGTTCGTTCCTGGCTGCTCCGATCCACCTGTACCGGCGATCGGTGGGATGCCTGAACCTGTACGGCAACGGTGATCAACCCAGGTACGACAAGGAAGCGTTCACTGTGCTGACCGAATATCTGGACCGCGCTGTCGCCGGATACACCCACCATCAAGGTGGAGGAGCAGAATCTGCCGAAACCGGTTTGCGGCAAGCCGTCGCGACGCGCCGACGGCTGCAGTTGGCGATCGGGATCTTGATGACGATCCACCGGTGCGGCGTTGGCCGGGCGCGGGAACTTTTGGGCGAACAGGCCAGGGCGCAAGGGCTTTCGACCGGCGACCGGGCTGCCACCATCGTCATCGAGCACACCTCGGACGAGGCATGACGCAGCGATCGGCACACCGGCGTCACTATCGTCGGCGGGCATGACCACTGGCCCTCCGACGACCGAAACCACTCTGGTCAGGTCGTAGAGTCCAGCACCGCCGACTGCGACCCGCCGCAAGCAACGGTTAACCGACGACCTTTTCCTTGGCCGCCACCACAGCATGCCGCGCTCGCCATCCCCAGGATGGCTTGCCCGAGGTGTCCACGGCGGCCAGGATCAGGCCGCCCATCATGCTCAGATTCTTGAAGAAATGGATTTGCTGTGCTGACTTCTTCGTCGGGTCCGTCTCGGTCCAGAACCGATGACCGGCAAGAGTTGTCGGTACCAGGCTGGCGGCCAGCGCCACTGCCGACAGCCGGGGCAATCGGCCCAACGCCAGCAGTGCACCGGCGGTCACCTTCACTGCACCGTCGAGCTGCACCAGTTGCCGGGTGGAGGAAACCGCCGGTAGTCGGTCGGTCAACTCGCCGACCACCTCCTCGGCGGCCGGCACCCTGGGATCGGGGTTGCGGACCGCGTCCAGGCCCCCGACCAGAAACGTCGAAGCCAGCAAGGGACGGGCGAGAGCGCGAACGATAGCCATGCAGAGGTAGTTCCCCTTTCCCGACCGACAAAACTCTCGATGTCGGATTTGTCAGGCGGCCGACGCGCGCCGCAGTCTGATCCAGCGATAGCCCCAGCCGCGCAGGGTCAGCCCGCGCAGGCCAGAGGTCGGCGGGTCGTACGGTCCGTCGGCGAAGACCTCCCACGGCCGCTCGGTGACACCGTCCAGCTTGCCGAGATCGACCGTCACCGGCCGATCCGCCAGGTTGTGCAGTAGTACGATCGAGCCCTCCGGCGCGTCGAACCGGTGCACGAGTACCGAAGCGGGCGCTGGGACGTCGATCACCGAGAAGGTGCCGACCCCGATCTCGGGTACTTCCTTGACGGTGCCGATCAGCTGCTGGAACCAACGCAGCAACGAGTCCGGATCGCGTTGCTGGGCCCGGACATTCACCGCTCGGGAGCCGAATCGGCCACCGGTGGAGACGGGTGTCTCCAACAGGTCGGGGTCGGCGCTGGAGAACCCGCCGTTGGGCCCCGCGTCCCACTGCATCGGAGTTCGGATGGCGCTGCGGGACGGCAACTTCAAATTCTCGCCCATGCCGATCTCGTCGCCGTAGCGCAGTACCGGTGTGCCCGGCATCGAGAACTGCAGAGAATAGGCCAGCTCGATGTGCCGACGATCGCCCTTCAGCATCGGGGCCAGTCGACGGCGGATGCCCCGGTCGTACAACCGCATATCCGGCGTTCGGGCGAACCGGGCGAACGTCTGGGCCCGCTGCTCGTCGGTCAACCGGGACAGATCCAACTCGTCGTGGTTGCGCAGGAAGGTGGCCCACTGCGCCATTGCCGGCAGCCGCGGCAGAGTCTGCAGCGACTCCACCAGCGTCTCGGACTCACCGCGGGCCAACGCCAACCACAGCCGAGCGTTGAGCAGGAATGCGAACATCATGTGGGCCCGGTCGTTCGGGCCGCCCGGCATCGCTCCGGTGTATTGCGGCAGGTCGACCGGGTCGACGTTCGCCTCGCACAGCAGCACTGCGTCACCGGAGTGCCATTGCACATCTTGTCGCCAGTCATCCAGGATCGAGAAGTCCTTCGGCGCCGGTTCGACACCGGGTGCGACCGTCTCCAGGACGAAGGGTGCCGCGTCGATCCGGAAGCCGGAGACGCCGAGTTGCAACCAGAAGCCCATCACCTTCTTGATCTCCGCCCGGACCTGCGGATTTGCCCAGTTCAGGTCCGGCTGGAAATCGTAGAACCGGTGGAAGTACCACGCCCCTGCGTCCTCGTCGAAGGTCCAGGTCTCGGACTGCTCGCCAGGAAACACCGTGCCTTGATAGCGATCCGGCGGCTCGTCGGTGCTCCACACATACCAGTCCCGGTACTTCGAGTCCGGATTGCTGCGAGCGTCCAGGAACCACGGGTGCTGATCGGAGGTGTGGTTGACCACCAGGTCGATGATGGTCCGGATCCCGCGGGCCCTGGCCTGCGCGATCAGCTCGGCGAAATCGCCCAGGCTACCGATCCGCGGATCGATGCCGTAGAAGTCGGTGACGTCGTACCCTTCGTCGCGATGCGGGCTCGGATGGATCGGATTGAGCCACAGGCAGGTGATGCCGAGCCGGGACAGATAATCCAGCCGGTTGACCAATCCGACCAGATCGCCTCGGCCGTCGCTGTCCGAGTCGGCGAACTGGTCGACTTCCAGGCAATAAATGACGGCTTCCTTGTACCAGCGTTCGCTCATCGCCCGATCTTGCACCATCAGCGACACCGGGATTGAGCTGCCATCGATCGGGTACCGGTATGCCATGAAGAGATCCCGTGCGCAGATGGCGGTGCCGACACCAATCCGACTGGTCGACCGGCTGGAAGCTGCCCAGTGGCCGGATCGGCTGGCCGATGTCTATCGACCGCTCGCCAATGCCGTTGCCGGGCCGGCCGAAGGTGGCCGAAACGCACTGTTGACCGGGAGTTGGCTCGGGCACGCGGTGCATCCGATCTTGGTCCAACTGCCGTTGGGAATGTGGCTGTCGACCACGGTTCTCGATCTCACCGGCGGGGTCGCTGCCCGTCCGGCCGCTCGCAAGCTGCTCGGTCTGGGGGTGCTGGCCACCATCCCGGCCGTGGCCTCCGGCCTCGCCGAATGGCGGCAAACCGCCGGCGGGTCGCGCCGGGTCGGGCTGGTGCACGCCGCTGCGAACACCGTCGGCACCACGCTGATGGGTATCTCCTACCTGACCAGAAGGATGGGCGGGCATGGCGGTGGGGTGCTGCTGACAGTGGCCGGTAACGCAGCCGCCGGGGTAGCCGGCTACCTCGGCGGGCACCTGACGATCGTCAAGCAGGTGGCCAGCGGTAGCCCGGTAGCGCTGACCGACTAGTGGCGTGACCGTTCGCCGAATCGGGTACCGCCGATCCGACCGCGTGCTGACAACATCACCACAGGAGCCCACAGATGGCTGACGAGACCTCCGCCGACGATCATTCGACCGGCATCAGCGACACCGACACACCGCTGAGCGCAGTCGCCCTGGTGTGTTCGTTGAAGCCGTCGCCCGCTCGATCGAGCAGTGAGTTGCTGGCCCAGCAGGTGCTCGATCGGATGAAGCAGGACGGCGTGACCGGATCGATCGTCCGGGTGGTCGATCATGATGTGAAGCCCGGCGTCGAGCTGGACATGGGTGACGGCGATGCGTGGCCGGACATCCGGCGGAAGATCCTGGCCGCCGACATCCTGGTGCTGGCCACTCCGACCTGGATGGGTCAGCACAGCAGCGTCTGCATGCGGGTGCTGGAACGCCTCGACGCCGAACTGTCCGAAACCGACGACCAGGGCAGAGTGCAGGTCTACCCGCGGGTGGCGATGGCGGTGATCGTCGGCAACGAGGACGGCGCCCATCGGATCACCGCGGATCTGTTCCAGGCACTCAACGATGTCGGATTCAGCATCGCCGCGCAGGCAGTCACCTACTGGAACGGTGAGGCAATGCACACCACCGACTACCAGGATCTGGATGAGACGCCGGAGAAGACCGCAGCCGCCACTGCATTGGCGGTCGGGAACACCGTGCACCTGGCACAGCTGTTGCGCAACAACAACTATCCGGCCACCTCTGGCTGACTTCCGGCCGACAGCAGCCCGTCGGCGCTCACTTCCATGCACGCTGACGGTGACCCGGATGTCCCGGGCCACCGTCGGCGTGGTCAATTCCGGTTGACCGCGGACCGAGTGGTCAGCGTTCGAACCGATGACGGCGACGGATCACCAGGAATCCGCCGATTCCGAGCGCCATCAGCACCGCTCCCCAGATCGAGATCGCGGTTACCTGCTGGCCGGAGGTGCTGCCACCGCCGGTGGCCGGTGCCCCGGCCGGCATCACCCGGCCGCCGAAGCCCTTCTGCATCAGCCAGTTCGACACCTGGGTGGAGAACGTCCCGGCACTGCGATGCAGCGTCAGAGCGTGTCCGGTGTCGGGGATGGTGATGGCGGTGACGTCCTTGCTGCCGGTCAGCAGCGACGCCTGCTTGTCGGCCGGCACCGGATAAATGGCATCCTTGGCGCCGATCAGCACCAGGGTCGGCACGGTGATCTTCGACAGGTTCACCATGTTGCTCGCGACTGCCGCCTTGTAGGACAGCACGTCACCGCAGGGATCGCGGCTCCGCAGCGTCGCTGTGGCATTGACCACGGCTGGATCGGCGTTCGCGGTGAAGAAATGTGCCTCGATGAACTTGATCGCGAGATCCGCGCCGAAATAGACGTAGCCGTTCGGGCCGGAGTCGCCGCCCTGCCGTTGACCACCCGCTTGGCATTGTTGGGTGGCGATCCCCAAGGCGGCCGTGGCCGCCAAGCTGACGTCGGTGTCGGAATAGGACAGCACCATCAGCCCGTCGATGTCTCCGAAGCTGTATGCCTCGGCCTGCGCGATGATGCCGCCGACCGAGTGGCCGGCCAGCGCGACCTTGCTGAATGCTGCACTCTCGGCGTCACCGGTGGTGTATTTCCCGGACCGTAGCTGCTGGACGATCTGGTGAGCGATGTCCGCTCTGGACCCGAAGCAGATGTCCTGCCCCGGTGGCTTGTCGCTGGCGCCGTAACCGAGCCGGTCGATGGTGACGGTCGAGTGACCGGACGCTGCCTGCCAGCGGGCGAAGTTGTAGCCGTCGACAGCGGTGAAATCGCCGAAGAACTCGCCATAGCTCAATCCGTGCAGCAGCAGGGTAACCGACCCCGGATCGGCCAACGACTGTGTGCTGCCGGTCAGGTGGCCGCGAACCGTGTAGGTGGCGCCGTCCGCCTTGCAGGCGATCAGCGACCTGTTGACGTTCTGCACGGTGAACGACACCGACCGCTGGACGATCCCGTTGTCGGTATCGGCAGCATCCGGCGCAGCGGCCCGGGCGATCCCGCCGGACGACAGCGCCAATACCGGGACGGTCAGCGCAGCCAACACGGCCCGGCCGGCCCTACCCACGATGGACTTTCGACATGAATGCATGTCTCCTTCTGCGGCACACGACATCGATGTCGCTGCCGCGGATCGATGGCGGGAGAAGGGCCGTTGTCTCGACCGGCCGCCTGACCGGGTCTGACGACCCGGGTGGCGGCTATTCGACGCGGACGGCCGACCGGATGGGTCGATCCCCCAACGAGTTCAGTCGGCCGCCGGCCAGCGGCGATGCCGACGGCTGCCCGACCGCATCCATCCTGTGCCGGCGATCCAGAACCTTCCGACGGGGTCGATCACCGGATGCCGAGCGGCCGGAACTGAATGGAGATCCGCGGGCCGACCGGCCGGTTGGTCTTGGGGATGCAGTGATCCCAGGTCCGTTGGCAGGATCCGCCCATCACGATCAGATCGCCGTGACCGAGCGAATGTCGGACCGATCTGCCTCCGCCGCGGGGTCGCAGCATCAGCGATCGCGCCGAGCCGATCGACAGAATCGCCACCATGGTGTCCTGATCCCGGGCCCGGCCGATCCGGTCGCCGTGCCAGGCCACCGAATCGCGGCCGTCCCGATACAGGCACAGCCCGGCGCTGACGAACGGCTCACCCAGCTCCGTCCGATAGAGATCGGTGAGCACATCCATGGCGTTCCGCAGGATCGGATGGGGAAGCGCTTCGCCGGACTCGTAGAACTTCGTCAGCCGGGGGACGTCGACCACCCGCTGGTACATCTCGCGCCGCTCGGCCTTCCACGGCACCGCGGTGTGCAGCGAGTCGAACAGCGCATCGCCGCCGGCCAACCAGCCCGTCCGGTGTTCGACCCAGGCGCCGTTGTCCAAGGCGGTGCGGCTGAGCGCGTCCAGCGGACGCAGCATCGGTGTGTAGGCGGCGTCGAACAAAGATCCCTGCAGGGCCGTACCCTCGAGACCCTCAAGTAGTGCGCTCATCGGGCCAGCATACCGTACAGGTGTTCGATGATCGGTGAACGCGGCGGCCCCACTAGACGGCCGTGTCGGCGCCGTCCCCTACCGTGGTCCGGTGACCACGACCGCCCCCGCCGACTGATGTTGGTGCATGCCCATCCCGACGACGAATCATCCGGAACCGGCGCCACCATGGCCAGGTACGCCGCCGATGGGGCGGCCGTCACCCTCGTCACCTGCACGTTGGGCGAGCTGGGCGAGGTGGTGGTGCCCGAGCTAGAGCACCTGCGACACGACCACGACGATGCGCTGGGACCGCATCGGCTGCAGGAGCTGACCGCGGCGATGGTCGCCCTCGGGGTGACGGACTTCGTCCGGCTGGGCGGGGACGGTCGATGGCGCGATTCCGGGATGGCCACCGACGAACAGGGCAACGTGATTCCGGCCGACAATCTGCACGACGACTGCTTCTGGCGGGCCGATCTGCTGACGGCGGCCGACGAACTGGTGTCGCTGATCCGGGATCGGCGTCCGCAGGTGTTGATCACCTACGACGAGGTCGGTCTGTACGGCCATCCCGATCACGTGCAGGCGCACCGGGTGGCGACCTACGCTTCGCAACTGGCCGCGGTCCCGTCCTACCGGCCGGATCTGGGCGAACCCTGGCAGCTGCAGCGGGTGCTCTGGATGGCCCTTGCCGAGTCCGCAATGCGGGCGATGATCGAAGGTGCCCGCATGGCGAGAGCCGCCGCGCCGCCCGACGCCGGTGCCGAGGACGATTTCTTCGGCGATTTCGACCTCAACTCCGGTGAGCGGCCGCCGATGAGTACTCCGGACGCCGACATCGACGTCCGGATCGACGGCCATCCTTATGCGGCGCAACGGTTCGCGGCTCTGAGGGCGCACGCCACCCAGATCCGGCCGGACGAGTTCTTCTTCCTACTGGAGGCGCAACCGGCGGGTCCGTTGTGGCACGACAGCTACCGGTTGGCCGCCGGTACCCCGTTCGAGGAAGGTGCCGACGACCTGTTCGGCGGACTCGATCTGGTGTGAGTCGTCGGCGGCTGCAATGCGTGACCGAGCCGCCCCGGTTGGCGCAGCAATTCCGCACCGAATGCGCACCCGGTAGCCGGCCGATCGCGAGCACAATGGAGCCATCAGATCGTTCGTCACCGGCGCCGGTGAGACCGACGCCGTCGAATGGAGATGGCCATGGCACCGCGATCGATCAGCATTCATCGGGACGTCCATCCGCCGGTGGACCGGTCCACCGGGCGGCCGGCGACGACTTCGACGGTGACGGTGCCCCGCCCGGCACCGCCCGACCGGCGGGTCCCGGACTACGCCAATGCCGGACCGGACTGTTACTGGTTGGTCACCGGCGGTCGACGGGCCGGCTGACTGCGGCGCGCTGGTCCAGGGTTGACCCGGAACGATCGACAGGTGAATCCCGCCCCCGGTCCCTGCCACCACTAAACGCGGACGAACGCACCACGCTGGCGGCGTGGCTCGCTCCACCCCCGCACACTCGCCATCGAATGTGCGGGGCTGGACGACGTCCAGGCGGCCACTCCGTCGACGCCACCGTCGATCTTCACCCTGACCGGCCTGGTGCAACACCTGGCCGAGGTCGAGCGCAACTGGTTCCAGCGGGTGTTCGCCGGTGAACAGGCGCCGCCCGCGAGCGGTGCGCGGACCGCCCCTGACCGACACCGGGCGATTCTGCGTGACCACCATCGACGAGCTGAACTGATTCGTCTCACGGCCACTCCCATTCGATCTCACCGTCGACCACCCGCTCGGAGACCATCAGGCCGGCATGGTCGGCGACTCGTTGGGAGGCCGGGTGTTCCGGGTGCACGTGGGCGATCAACCGACGGACGCCGGCCTGTCGCAGGCCGTCGGCAGTGAGGGTGACGGCCTCCACGGCGTAGCCCTGGCCCTGCCAGGGAACACCGATCACCCAGGCCAGTTCAGCGGTTCCGGTCTCTCGATCGACCGTCGCCTGCGTATAGCCGATCGCGGTATCGGTCGCCGTCAACCGGACGATCCAGTTGAGCCAGTCCTGCCTCCCGTCCGGCGAGGCGCCGACCGTTTGGGCTTCGTACTGTTCCGAGAGCGGTGTCTCGGTCGGTGGTTCGCCGCCGATGAACTCGTACAGACCTGGGTCGGACAGCACGCCGGTCATCTCCGGTGCGTCTTCGACCCGGAGCGGATCGAGCCTCAGGCGAGCCGATTCCAGTGACGACGGCAGCGATTCCATCAGGTCAGTATGGCACCCTGGATAGGACGGTCTCAGTATCTGAAACGATGTTTCTGAAAGGTTGATTGGGCACCTTCGTCAGCCGGTCCACCGACGATGGCCGGACCTGGTCGAAGCCGGTGCTGGTGGGCAGCGCGATGAGCGGCGCCACCGACGTGATCGTCGGCGCCTACCGGTCCGGCTTGGCGGCCACCCATGGTCCGATCGTCGAGCTTCGCAACGGCGACCTGCTGGTGCCGTTGTACGGCCGACTGCCGGCCGGCGGCGACGGGCCGGCATCGGTGGTGCGCTCCACCGACGGCGGTCGCAGCTGGCCGAAGGAGAATGAGTCGTTCTTCGCGCTGCCACCCGGATTCGACTACCAGGAGCCGAACCTCTCGGTGCTCCGGCACGGCACCCTGATGTCGGTGATCCGCAGCTCGCGCAACGTCGCCTACTTGAGCTATTCCTTCGACAACGGGCGGCACTGGACGCCGCCGGTGGACACCGGGTTGCCGGCTTCCTCACATCATCAGCTGGTGACCCGGGACGGTGATGTGCTGCTCACCTACGGCGATCTGTCCGGTGACCTCGCTGCGGGCCGGCCGACGGTCGGCCGGTTGCTGCAGCATCCCGAGCGGAACATCGATGCACACCGGGATGTGCTGCTCTACGACGCCGGCGTGAACGGCCCGCCGACGTCCGATCAGGCCAACCCGTCCAGCGTCGAGCTCACGCCCGGCCGGTACTTCACCACCACCTCGGATCCGTATCTCGCCTCGATCGTCGGCGTGTACAGCAAGCGCAGCGACTATTTGCGCCGCTAGTCCCGTCCTTGCACCTGCTCCACCGGATCGACCCGCTGCCGGCGCCGGCCAGGGCACACATGGTGGCAACGATCGCGTTGGCGGAGTTCGGACACGACCAGGAAATCGGTGTCCGAGCTGTCCGCGATGCTCATGCGGGAGGGTCCGCGCCGCGGATCCGACGGGCACGTCCAGCTCGCCGTCGACGTCGTACAGCGGCTGCTGATGCTGACCGGCGGCGCCATACTGCCGCTGGGCACCGGACGCCGGACCCGTAGCTCCCGACAGCACCGGGTGAGCCCGCGACCGGACTCGTGCGAGGCTGACGGGCATGGCCGAGGACAAGTCACCACCGCCGGTGGTACCGACCCCGGATGACGGGCACCGGCTGACCGGCGAGCTGGACTGGCAGGAACACCGCCGGCCGCAGCCGGATCAGCTACTCACCGACGCCGAGCTGACCGACGAACAGTTGGCCGCGCCGCGACACCTGATCGACGTACACAACGGGTTGCGTCAGGAACTGCGACAGCTCCGGGACATCGCCGCTCGGGTGCTGACCGAGGACCTCGAGATCGCGGCGGCTCGATCCGCGATCAACCAGCTGACGATGCGCCAGAACAACTGGACGCTCGGCGCCTACTGCGCGTCCTATTGCCGGATCGTCGCCGGCCACCACGGCCTGGAGGACGCCGGGATCTTCCCGCATCTGCGACGTTCCGACCCGTCGCTCGACCCGGTCATCGACCGACTGACCGAGGAACACGAGGTGATCTCGGAGGTGCTGGAGAGTGTGGACCGCGGCCTGGTTGCCCTGGTCGACGGCCGGCACGGTAGCCGGGACCAGCTCCAACACGCCGTCGATCTGCTCACCGATTCGCTGCTGTCGCACCTGGCTTGGGAAGAGAGGATTCTATTGAGACCGCTGGCCCAGTACAGCTTCTACTGATCGGCAGCACGACCGCCTCGGTGAACCCGGCGGTCAGTATCCGGATGCGGCCGCAATGGCATCGCTGGTAGCGAACCTGGCCGGAACTGGTGTTGTGGATCGAGAGGGTGACCCAACGATGGGAGTAGTCGGCGTTCATCGGTCCACCATGATGTAATGGCATTGTGCATTTCAACCATGACGGACGCGATGCTGTGCTCCTCGGTGTCGCCTTGGCGAACAGGTTTCCGCAGCAGCCGGCGCGGTTGCAGAAGCTGTGTGAGCTGGCCGGCCTGGTGTTGGAGCGAACGGTGACGGAGGCGGCCCGGCGACGGGTCAAAGCTTTCCTCGTCGAGTGGCTCCGGGTGGTCGACCAATCCGATCCGGTGCGCCGAGCCGACCTGCTCAACGAGCTGCTCGACGAACACACCGCAGCACCCCGGATGACCGATCACGCGGGGACCGGTTGGCACCTGCACTTCCGGCCTGACGACCTGCCCGCCGACCGGCAGATCGCTGCCCTGATCAGCGTCGGTACCGCGTTGCACCTGACCGGCCGCGGCATGTCGCGGCTCGGTCGGTGTGCGTCAACGCCGTGCACCACGGTGTTCGCGGACATCTCCCGCAATGGTCGGCAGCGCTACTGCTCACCCGGCTGCGGCAACCGGGACGCGGTGCGGCGGCATCGAATGCCGGCCGTCACGATCTGATAACAGCCTTCCCAAGCTCTTGCCTCTGTAGTTTACTAAGTCGTGAACTAAGTGCTGAACAAAGGGGTTGGCAATGTCCAGTCGTCCGCTCGACCGTGGCAGCCTGGTGCCGTCCGCGATCATGGGCGTGCTGGGCACCAAAGGCCCGAAGTCCAGGGCCGACCTGGCTCGGACCCTCGACCTGAGCTCGGCGGCGATCACCCAACTCACCAAATCGTTGATTGCCCGCGGACTGGTGGCGGAGTTGGACACCACCCCCTCGCAGGGTGGTCGCCCGGCCCGGCTGCTGGGTCTGGTGCGATCGGCCGGCACCGCGGTCGGCGTCAAGATCGCACCGGACCACATCGGGGTCGTCCAGGTCGAGTTGGACGGCACCGTCGGTAGTCCGATCCAGCGCGACTTCGATCCGGGCCGGCCGGATGCGCTGGATCGTCTTGCGCACCTGCTGGCAGCCGAGATCGACACCATGTCCGGCCCATTGCTCGGCGTCGGGGTCGGTGTCCCCGGTGCGGTGGACGCTCAGGACTCCGGCATCGTCCAGGCGCCGACCCTCGGTTGGTCCGATGCTCTCCTCGGGCAGATGCTGCGATCCAGGCTGGGACTGCCGGTGCTGGTGGAGAACGACGTCAACACGCTGGCAATCGCCGACCGGCTCTACGGCGCCGGGCAGCTGCACTCCACCTACATCGTGGTGACCATCGGCAAGGGCATCGGCTGCGGCGTGGTGATCGACGGGTCGGTCTTCCGGGGCGCGTTCGGCGGCGCCGGCGAGATCGGACACGTGCCCGTCGTCTATTCCGGCGGCGAACTGTGCGGCTGCGGCTCCCACGGTTGCCTGGAGGCTTACGTCGGTGACGACGCGTTGGTGCGGATCGCGATCGGCGCCGGCGTGTTGCGCAAGGGCAAGACCGCCGCGGACCTGCTGACGGCCGCGCGCGGCGGGGACCAAGCGGCCGCCGACATCTATCGGGACGCTGCCGAGACGCTCGGCGCCGCGCTGTCCGGCGTGGTGCACACCGTCGACCCGGAAGTGATCATCCTGTCCGGTGAGGGCATCGAAGCCTGGCCGTTCTGGGCACCGGGGTTCGAAGCAGTGTTCCGGCGAAACCTGCTGCCGCGCTGGCGCAGCACCCCGTTCCTGGTCGAATCGTGGGACGAATCGAAGTGGCTGCTCGGAGCTGCCTGTCTGGTGTTGGCCACTCCGTTCGACACCATCGGTATCGGTGGCGTGCAGGGCAGACTGGTCCGAGACCGCCTGCAGTCTAACGGAACTCAGGCAACCGGGTGACCACCGTCGAGGCCCGGAGGCCGACCGAGCCGTCGGCATCCACTCCGGTCACGAACCGGCGCCGCCGACAGGGTTGGCGCAAGGCCGGCTGGGCGTTGCTGTTCCTGTTGCCGAGCGCCGTACCGCTGGTTCTGTTCACCTTCGTGCCGATGGTCGCCTCGTTCTGGGCGAGCCTGCACAAGTGGAACCTGATCTCCCCGATGACCTTCGTCGGCTTCGGCAACTACACCAGGCTGTTGAACGATCCGCAGACGTACAAGATCTTCCTGCACACGTTGCTGTACATCGTGGGATACCTGCCATTGGTCTACATCGGTGGGCTGGCGCTGGCGATGGCGCTCAACAAGCGGATGGCCGGCCGGTCCTTCTTCCGGGCGGCCATCTTCCTTCCGGTGGTCACCAGTTGGGTGGTCGTCGCATTGGTCTGGCAGTGGCTGCTGAACCCGTCGAACGGCCTGGTCAATCAGCTGCTCGGAACGCTGCACCTGCCGACGCCCGGATGGTGGACCGACCCGGAGTGGGCGTTGCCATCGGTGATCCTGGCGTCGGCCTGGAAGGACCTCGGGTTCGTCATGGTGATCCTGTTGGCCGGTCTGCAATCGATCCCGACCGACCTGTACGAGGCCGCCACAGTCGACGGTGCCACCGGCTGGCAACGGTTCCGCCGCATCACCTTTCCGCTGCTGTCGCCGTCCACCTTCTTCGTCGTAGTCATCTCGCTGATCAACGGCTTCCAGGTCTTCGACCAGGTCTACGTGATGACGGGGGGCGGGCCACAGGGTTCCAGCCAGGTCGTCGTCGGCCAGATCTACAACCTGACCTTTCGCTACGGCCGGGCCGGCGATGCGTCGGCGCTGTCCTGGATGTTGTTCGTCGTCATCCTGCTGATCACCGCGATCCAATTGCGTGGCCAACGCCGGTGGGTGACCCATGCCTGAGACCCGTTCACCGGTCACCGGTTCGCCGATGACGGAGCCTGCTGACCTCCGGTTCTCCGAAGCCCTGCCGGCCGAGCAGCGAACATCCGAGCAGCGGCGAGCCGTCACCCGCAAGCCGCTAGCCGGTCGATCGATCCGCGGCAGGATCGGCCTCTATGTGTTGGTCGGTGGGGCCGCCCTGGTGATGCTGTTCCCGTTCCTGTGGACGCTGGTCACTTCGATCACCCCAGGTGGAAACCTCAGCAACGGACCGAGTCTGGCCGTCAAGGATCCCACCCTCGATGCCTACCGCACGCTGCTGGACACCTTGCCGATGTGGCGGATCGTGCTGAACTCGTTGCTGGTGGCCGGCATCGCCACCCTGGCGCAACTGATCACCGGCTCTATGGCCGCTTACGGTTTCTCCCGACTGGAGTTCAAGGGCAAGGGTGTGGTCTTCGGCTTGTACCTGGCGACCCTGATGGTGCCGCTGCAGGTGCTGGTGGTGCCACTGTTCATCGAGATGAAGGCATTGTCCTTGCAGGACACCTACTTCGCGTTGCTCGCCCCGTCGTTCGCCTCGGCATTCGGCATCTTCCTGGTGAAGCAGGCGATCGACGGGGTGCCTCGGGAACTCGATGAGGCGGCCACCATCGACGGTGCCGGACATCTACGGATCTTTGCCACCATCACCCTTCCGCTGGTCCGACCGGCGTTGGCAACACTGGCTATCTTCGCCTTCATGGGCAGCTGGAACTCATTCCTCTGGCCACTGGTGGTGATCCGTTCACCCGAGCTGATGACACTGCCGCTGGGGCTCTCGACCCTGCACGGGCAGTTCACCACCGAGTGGAACGTGGTGATGGCCGGCAGCGTCGTGTCCATCGTCCCGATCGCCATCATCTATCTGCTCGCCCAACGGCACATCATCACCGGGATGGCGCACACCGGTATCAAATAGCCCACCCCACAGCACCTTTCCCACCGTGCCACTTCAACAGCACTCGACAGCACTCGACACCGCCGGCCAATCGGCCGGTTCAACGAAAGGACCACCGTGAAAAACTACTCACGCCTCGCCCGGATCGGCGGGGTGATGGCCATCGCCACCCTGCTGGTCGCCTGCTCGCAGGGTTCGGCCACCAACGGCGGAGCTGCCCCCGCCGCCGACACCACAGTCGCAGCCACCTCTGCGGCTGACACCACAGCGGCCGACACCTCTGCGGCTGACACCTCTGCGGCTGACACCTCTGCGGCCGACACCTCTGCGGCCGATACCTCGGCTGACGTCACCGCGACGGCTGACGGCAGCAGCCAGAGCGCGACCGCCGATGCCGGCACCGGTGCCCCGTCGGCCAGTTCCTCGCCGGCCGCACCGGTGAGCGCGACCACCGTCAGCTACATGAACTTCTCCGCCAACGGCGGACACGAGAAGGACCTGGCCGCCATTGTCACGGCGTTCCAGAAAGAGAACCCCGGTATCACCGTCAAGGTCGAGAACGTCGCCTACGACGACTATTTCACCAAGCTGCAGACCGCGGTTGCCGGTGGAACGGCTGCCGACGCGTTCGAACTGAACTACGAGAACTTCGTGACCTACCGGCAGAGCGGCGCGCTGGCCGCACTCGACGGGGTCGATCCGGCCGTGTACCGAAAGTCGCTGTTCGACGCATTTAGCAGCGACGGCAAGCAGGACGGGTTGCCCGAGTCGTTCTCGGATGTCGTGCTGTTCTACAACAAGGACCTGTTCAGCAAGGCAGGGGTCGACCTGCCGACGGCCGACTGGACCTGGGCCGACGAGAAGGCCGCCGCGGAGAAACTGACCGACAAGGCGGGCAAGGTGTGGGGCGACTATCAGCCGATCTCCTACAACGAGTTCTACAAGGCGTTGGCCCAGACCGGTGGCGAGTTCTTCAATGCCGACAAGACCGCGGCCACCTTCAGCTCCGAGCAGGGCGTCAAGGCTGCGAACTGGCTGATCGGCAAGTCCGGCACGGTGATGCCGACCGAGGCGGACGGGGCCGGCACTCCCGACTTCGACACCAACCTGTTCAAGTCCGGGAAACTGGCGATGTGGCACACCGGCATCTGGATGTTCAGCGCCCTCAAGGATGTGCCGTTCGGCTGGGACGTGGTGGTGGAGCCGGGCGACAGCACCAAGGCATCTGCCATGTTCACCAACGCCGCAGTCGTCTCCGCTCAGAGCAAGAATGCGGCAGCAGCGCAGAAATGGGTGCAATTCCTGACCGGATCGTCGGCGGCCGCCGACACCCGACTGGCCTCTTCCTGGGAACTGCCGCCGCTGGCGGACGACGCAGCGATGACCAGCTACCTGTCCGCAGGGAAGCCGGCCAACCGCAAGGCCGTGCTGGATGCCCTCGACAAGACGGTGCTGCCGCCGGTGATCGTCAGCCAGCAGGAGATGCAGGACGTCGTCAACGACGCCCTGACCGGCGCTGCCGCCGGCCGCACCCCGGTGGACAAGGCACTGGCGGATGCTCAGACGAAGGTCACCTCGCTGATCGGGCAGTGACTCCGCCACCGACACCCTCGCCGACACCGACAACTCCGTGGATACCGACCGACAGTCCGGTCGACACCCCGGACGAGGATCGCATGCACAGACAAGCCGTCGCCCCCAGTTCGGATCTCCCGGAGCCTGTCGGTGATCTGCTGGAACTGGCCAGGCGCAGCATCGAGATCATCGGCGCACACCAGGATCCGGGCGGGGCGTACCCGGCGTCACCGACGTTCTCGGCCTATCGCGGCTATGCCTGGTTGCGCGACGGATCCTTTACCGCGGAAGCGATGTCCCGGTGGGGCGAGGTGGCCTCTGCGGACCGGTTCCACGACTGGGTGGCCGGTGTGCTGTTGGCCCGCCGGCATCGGGTGGGCGGGTTGGTGGCTGCGGCCGAACGCGGCGACCGACCGGCCCGACACGACATGTTGCCCACCCGCTTCACCCTGGACGGCGAGGAGGGGAGCGATGAGTGGTGGGATTTCCAGACCGATGGATACGGCATGTGGCTGTGGGCGGTGGCGACCCATGTAGCACGGCATGCTCTATCGCCGGAGCGTTGGCTGCCGGCGGTCGGGGTGGCGGTGGACTATCTGGTGGCCTTCGGCGGCGATGCCTGTTTCGACTGGTGGGAGGAGCATGACGAGCATCAGCACGTCTCCACCCTCGCTGCTGTCTACGGCGGACTCATTGCGGCACAACGTATGCAGACGTTGGACGATCACCGGCGGGAAGCGGCCCGATCGGCGGCGAGCGGCCTACGCCGGCTGGTGCTGGCCCACGGTACCGTCGGCGACGATGCCAACGAACATCTGGTCAAGTGGCTGGGAACATCGGCGGTGGACGGCTCGCTGCCGGCCTGCATCGTGCCGTTCGGGCTGATCGAACCCGGTACGGCGATCGCGACCGCCACCCTGACGGCCGTGTCCGGCGCGCTGGAGGTCAACGGCGGCGTGCACCGGTTCGCCGCAGATGTCTTCTACGGCGGCGGTCAGTGGCCACTGCTGAGTTGTCTGCTCGGTTGGAATCTCGCCGTGGCCGGCGATGTCGCCGGTGCCTGGCGATTGCTGCGATGGTCTGCCGCAACGGCCATCGCCACCGGTGAGCTGCCCGAGCAGGTCGCCGACCACCTGGTCCATCCCGGGCACCGAACGGAGTGGATGGACCGGTGGGGGCCGGTGGCGACCCCGCTGCTGTGGTCGCACGCGATGTTCCTGATCCTGGCCGACGAACTCGGCCTCCGCGAGCGGCTGGCGGAAGCATGATACGGCACCGGCCGTTCGGCTCCGAGCACCCGTACGCCGACACTCCCGATCAGCGCGTGCCGACCCGGCCGGAGGTCGGAGATGAACTGACACTGGGTGTCTCGGCCGCTGCCTCGGTGGTCTCGGTGAGCTGCGAATGGACTGCGGTCCGGGCGGGGGCGGAGACCACCATCGAGCTGCCGCTGCACCGGCACCGACGCGAGGCGGCCGCCACGGCAGCGGCCGCCGGTGGCGAGGGGCACTTGGCCGCCGCGCAGGCCGGCTCCACTGGCCGCGGCCGGAGCTGGCAGGCTCGGACGCCGGCGCTGGAAGCCGGCGTCGGCTATCGCTACCGATTCCTCGCCCGGGATGCTGCCGGGCGGCAGCGACGAACCCGGCTGTTCCAGGTGGAGGCCAGCCGGTGGTCACCGGAGGCCGACGGCTGCACGCTGTCGATCGACGGCGATCGGCTGATCCCGGACAGCGTGCAGTGGCGACGCACTTCCGCGGGAGTGAACCGGATGCGGTTCGCACTGCGGCTGGAACCCGGCGAACACGTGGTCGGCTTCGGTGAGCGTTTCGATGCGCTGGACCAACGCGGCCGGGCGCTGGATGCGGTGGTGTTCGAGCAGTACAAGTCCCAGGGACGGTTCGGTCGCACCTACCTGCCGATGCCGTTCGCGCACGTCGTCACCGACACCGGCGCCGGCTGGGGCTTCCACCTACGCACCTCCCGCCGCAGCTACTTCGACGTGGCTGCGTCCGCTGCGGACCGAATCGTCATCGAAGCGGACCTGGGCGGTGGGCCGACCGAGCAGCTCGACGTCGCGACCTACCGCGGCAGTCCGACCGAGGTACTCGATCAGTTCCTGGCCGAGGTCGGTCGACCGGAAGTGCTGCCGGACTGGGTGTTCCGGCTCTGGGCCTCCGGCAACGAGTGGAACACCCAGCAGCTCGTGATGCATCGGTTGGACGCCCACCGAGACCTGGACATCCCGGTCGGGGTGGTGGTGATCGAGGCCTGGAGCGACGAAGAAGGCATCACCATCTGGCGGGACGCGCAATACCCGATCAACCAGGACGGCACGGCACACCCGGCGACGGATTTCAGCTATCCGCCGGACGGAGTCTGGCCCGACCCGGCGGGCATGATCGACGAGCTGCACGCCCGCGGGATCAGGGTGGTGCTGTGGCAGATCCCGCTGCAGAAGATGCGACCGCACCCGCAGGGTCAGGCCCGCGCCGACGCCCAGGCGATGATCCGGGATGGTCACGCGGTGCTGGAAGCCGATGGCCGGCCCTACCGCAACCGCGGTTGGTGGTTCCCGCAGGCCCTGATGCCCGACCTGTCGGTGCAACGGACCCGCGACTGGTGGACCGCGAAGCGGCGTTACCTGGTCAAGGATCTCGACGTGGACGGGTTCAAGACCGACGGCGGCGAACATGCCTGGGGCCACGACCTGAGGTACGCCGACGGCCGTCGCGGGGACGAGGGCAACAACCTGTTCCCGGTGCACTACGCCCGGGCGTTCGGCGACCTGCTGAGGTCCGAGGGCAAGGCGCCGGTCACCTTCTCCCGATCCGGATTCGTCGGATCGCAGTCCCACGGCATCGTCTGGGCCGGTGACGAGGACTCCACCTGGGAGGCGTTCCGGTCCTCGATCACTGCCGGTCTGACTGCAGCCGCCTGCGGGATCCTGTACTGGGGGTGGGATCTCGGCGGATTCTCCGGTCCGGTTCCGGATGCCGAGTTGTATCTGCGAGCTGCCGGCGCTGCCACCTTCATGCCGATCATGCAGTACCACTCCGAGTTCCACCATCACCGGCCGCCGCTGCGGGACCGCACGCCCTGGCACATCCAACAGACCAGCGGTGACGCCACCGTGGTGCCCATCTTCCGCCGCTTCGCCCGGCTCCGCGACGCCCTCGTTCCCTATCTGGCGGAGCAGGCCGAATCGGCCATCGCCCGCGGAAAGCCGTTGATGCGGCCCCTGTTCTTCGACGTCGCCGGCGTTCCGGCGATCTGGCAGCACCCGCACCAGTACTTTCTCGGCGACGAACTGCTGGTCGCACCGGTCAGTGAACCCGATCGCACCGACTGGACCAGCTATCTGCCGCCCGGCGACTGGATCGATGTCTGGGACGGCAGCAGCCACGCCGGCGATCGAACGGTGACCAGGCCGACGCCGCTCGCAGAGGTGCCCGTCTACTGTCGCGCCGAGAACTGGCACCGACTGCAACCGCTGTTCGCGGTCGCGGATCTCAGCTGACGACGAACCGCCGCAGGTACCGGAAACCTGCCGCGCCACGCCGACAGTGCACGGCGTGTCGCGACAGCTTCCCGCTACCTACTGAGGGGGCAATCGGTAAACGCCAGCCGGTCAACCCTTGACCGCGCCGGACGTCAGGCCCTGGACGATGTACCGGGAGGCGACCGCGAACAGGATCATCGTCGGGATGATGGCCAGTACCGCGGCGGCGGACATCGGGCCCCACTCGATGTTGAAGCTCGAGATGAACCCGTTGAGGGCAGCCGGCACGGTGCGATTCTCGTCGGCGTTGATCAACGTCACCGACAGGAACAACTCGTTCCAGCAGTTGACGAAGTTGAAGATGAAGGTGGCGACGATGCCCGGCGTCATCACCGGCACGATCACCCGGATCAGGGCAGTGAGCCGGTTGCAGCCGTCCACCATCGCGGCCTCCTCCAACTCGGCCGGCACGTTGGCGAAGAAGCCGCGCAACATGATGGTGCAGAACGGGATGCACATCGCGACGTAGACGATGGTCAGTCCGGACTTCGAGTCGACCAGCCCAGGTCCATGGCAGGAAAAAAGGGCGGAGATGACCCGGGGGCGCCGTCGGCGGCGGCCGATGCAGTCCCCGGCAGCGCCCTGGACACCGCGCTGCGGGCGTTGCGCCGGGCTATCGGCACCGGCGAGTTCGCCCCTCGGGAACGGCTGCCGTCGGAGGCCGAACTAGGAGCACGACTCGGCGTATCGCGCAGTTCGCTGCGGGAGGCCATCCGGATGTTGGCGGCGCTCGGCGTGCTGGTGGTCCGTCACGGTTCGGGCACCTATGTGGCCGATCTGCGCGCGGCGGACATCATCTCGTCACTGCACCTGACCGTCGGGTTGTTGCCGTTGGACGGACTGCTGGAGTTGTACGAGCTGCGCCGGATCCTCGAGGCGCATGCCACCGGCCAGGCCGCGGCCCGCCGCTCCGACGAGGTGATGCCGGTTCTCGACGGCATCCTCACCGAACTGGAACTCCTCGACGACCCGACCAGGGCCAGCGAACTCGACGGCCAGTTCCACACCCTGGTCGACGAGGCGGCCGGCAATCCCGCCCTGTTCGCGTTGCTCAGCGTGTTCCGCAGCCGCGGCCGAACTACCAGATCTTCGGCTATCCCGGGACGGCCGAGGTGAAAGTGATCAGCGATCGCGGGCACCGGGCGATCTATCGGGCGCTGCTGAATCGCGATCCGGGCGCCGCTGAGTCGGCGGCGGCCGATCACGTGGCGCAGACCGAGGCCTGGCTACGGCTGCTCAAGCCAGCACCCGATCCGACCTCGCGGTGGTGACGACGGACCGCCGTAGGTAGCGGAAACCCGTCGCAACACGCCGACAGTGGCGGCGTGTTGCGACAGCGTTCCGCTACCTGTTCCGCCGTTACCTGCTGGGAGCGAGGAGTCGAGCACGGCGTCCGGATCCTCGGCCGGCGCTGGGGCCGCCGCGCCGGCCGTTGACTGCAACGGAGTCCAGGTGGCGGACATAGTGAGGTATGCAGCCAGGCGCGGATAGCGCCGACCCCCAGTTGTGGGATCGGGTTCGCGCGCGCGATGCGAGCGCCTTCGCTGAGCTCTACCGGCGACATTCCGGACGAGTGCATGCCCATCTGCTGCAGCGGACCGGAACCGTTGAAGCGGAGGATCTTACTGCCGAAGTCTTCGTGGTCGCCTGGCGCAAGGACGCCGATATTCACTTCGACGAAGAGGCGGGAATGCTGCCCTGGCTACTGGTCTGCGCCAACAACCTGCTGCGGAATCAGGAACGCTCACTGCGCCGGGCCCGGCTGTTGCTGGATCGGGTGCCGCCAGGCCCCACCGCAGCACCCGACATCGCCGACGAGGTGACGGACACCGATGAGCGGCGTCGTCATCGCCGGGCGGTCCGGGCGGTGCTGGACCGGCTCGCCGACGGTGATCGCGACATCATTCAGCTCTGCGTGATCCAGGGTCTGTCGCCGCGGTCGCCGGGGTGACCGGGCGACCGGCCGGGACGGTTCGCTCGCAGCTGTCCCGCGCGCTGGCCCGGGCTCGTTCGCTGTACGAGACGAACTCCGGATTCGCGACGTCGACCTCGATCGGAGAAACGCCATGAGCTCCCATGAATTCGACACTCTGGCGGCCGGTGAACGTGACGATCCGGTGGCACCGGCCGCCGCCGGCCGGCACCTGGCGCTGCTCGAACGACTGATCGACGATCCCGAGTGGGCCATCCTCACCGATGACGACCTGAACGAGGTCGAGCAGCTGGCCGCCGGGCAGCGAGCGGTCACCAGCATGGTCGGTCGGACGGCACAGAGGAAGATCAGCCGCAGAGCGGCGATCGTGGTCGCATCCGTGGTGGCGCTTGCCGCCGCCGGGGTCGGCACGGCCGCAGCCTTCGGGCTGTTCTCCAAGCCGACGGATCGCAGTATCGGGCACTGTTACACGGCCGCCGATCTCAACGCCGCGCACAACGACTTCGCGTTGGCCAGCTCGCCGGGCGCGGAGTCCGGCGACGCCGCTGGATACGCCCTGGACATCTGTCAACGGGACTGGGGCAATGGCCGGCTGCGGATCAACGCGTCGCAGATCGGTGAGCCCGATCCTGGGGGAGCAAGGTATCCGGTGCCCTCGCTAGCCGTCTGTGTCCTCGAATCCGGTCAGGTCGGTGTCTTCCCCGGCGACCAGAACACTTGCCGCATTTTGGGTTTGACGATCGCCGATCTCCGGTGACTTACCCACACAAGCCGGTAGGTCCCGCGCCAGTCGGGGGCGCGGGACCTACTTCGGATCGTCGCCGGGGTCAGGATCCCCGCACACAGGTGGTGCGATCGTTCATCGCGTCACCCACGTAGTTGGTGGTCCCTGCGTACCCGGTGGAGGGGTACCGGGCGCTGCCGGACGGGCAATAGGCGGCGTCGTAGACCGCCACTCGACAATTGCCGTACACCTGGAACGACGAGGTCTCATCGTTCATCGCACTGCCGACATTGCCCAGGGTCCAGTCGATGTTTGTCTTGGACACGGTGCAGTCGGCCCCGGCCTGGATCTCCAGGCTCCCGCCCTGGCCGAGGAATCCGGCATAGATGGTGGCCACATGGACCGGGGATCGCAGGGCGAGCCCCGAGCTGGTTCCGGCCACCGCGATGCGGGCCTCGGCGATGGTGGTGTCGTCATCCGCGCAGGCCGTCAGGCCGGTGTCCACGTCGGCCACACAGTGCAGCTGCAGCTGACTCGACCCGGCGTCGGTGGGCGTGGAGGTGGCCTCGGCGGCGGTGGCCGAGGTGGCAGTGAGCAGGCTGGTCAGCAGGACGCCGGCCGCGGCCGTCCCGATCAGAACTCTTCGCATGCCTCAACGGTCCCCCAGATCGGCCGTTTCGAGCCACGAGTGGTGCACCGGGTGACAGGACCGGGCCGGTCGATCGATCAGCTGATCCAGAGGGCGCCGGCCAGCGCCGGCGGGAAGTGATGGGTGCGACCGTCCTCGGTGCGCACCAGGTAGGACCCGTTGAACGGCAACTGATCGACTAGCTCGATGCTCTGCCCGAGCCGGATCCCGGTCTGGGTGAGGTGCCGCAACACCGTCGGGTCCTGATCGTCGACCCGCACCAACCGTCCGATGGCGCCTGCCGTCAGCCCGACCAGCCGGCGGGCATCGACCGTCGGCAGCTCACCGCTCGTCCCGGGAATGGGGTCGCCGTGCGGATCGAAGCGGGGCCGGCCGAGGGCCACGTCGATGCGTTCGACCAGCAGATCCGACACCGCATGTTCCAGGATCTCGGCCTCGTCGTGCACCTCGTCCCAGCCGTACCCGAGCTGAGCGACCAGGAACATCTCGACCAGCCGATGCCGGCGGACCACCTGCAGAGCCGCCGTCAGACCGGCTTCGGTGAGGGTGACGCCGCCGTAGGGACGGTGATCGACCAGACCTTGCGCGACCAGCCGTCGGACCATCCCGGACACCGAGGACGCTGACAGCCCGAGGCGTTCCGACAGTCGGGAGGTGGTCACCGGACCGCCGTCCCGTTCGCCGAGGGAGAAAATCGCCTTGAGGTAGTCCTCGGCAGTCTGCGAACGCGTTCCCGGTTCCGCCATGGTGCGGAAAGATTATCCCGCCGCCGACCAAACCAGACCCGGCCCTGGTCCGAATACCGCCCATGAGCTAACTTCGCTCATAGAAACTCTTGGTTTCGGATGAACGAAGAATTCAGGGAGCGGTCTATGAGCACCACTGAGCCGGCGCCGACCATCGAGGATGGCCACGCGCGACCGCTCAGCCAGCTGGGCACGGTGCGGGCGAAAGGCAAGACCCGTGGCACGGTGGCGTTGTTGGGGCCGGCCTTCGTCGCCGCCGTCGCCTACATCGATCCCGGCAACTTCGCCACCAACTTCAGCGCCGGTGCGCAGTACGGCTACCTGCTGGTCTGGGTCATCGTGGCCGCCAACCTGATGGCCATGCTGGTGCAGTACCTGTCTGCCAAGGTGGGCGTGGTGACCGGCAAAGACCTGCCGGAGCTGTGCCGCGAGCACTTCCCGCGATCGGTGTCCAGGGGCCTGTGGGTGCAGGCCGAGCTGATCGCGATGGCCACCGACCTGGCCGAATTCGTCGGAGCCGCGGTCGGACTGAATCTGTTGTTCGGCATCCCGTTGCTGCCGGCCGGACTGATCACCGCGGTGGTGGCGTTCGGCGTGCTGGCCCTGGAACAGCGCGGCTATCGCCGATTCGAACTGGCCATCATTGCGCTGCTGGCGCTGGTCTTCTTCGGCTTCATCTACGACCTGCTGCTGGTCGGCGCATCGGTCCCATCGGCAGTGGCCGGACTGGTGCCGCGGCTGGACGATTCGGGCAGCGTGCTGCTGGCCGCTGGAATCGTCGGCGCCACCGTGATGCCGCACGTGGTGTACCTGCATTCGGCACTCACCAAGAACCGGTTCAAGGCCGTCGACACCGGCGAGCGCCGCACCCTGCTGCGGTTCGCCCGGATCGACGTGTACATCGCGCTGGGGCTGGCCGGGGTGATCAACCTGAGCATGCTGCTGATCGCGGCCAACCTGTTCAACTCGTCCGGTCGCACCGACATCGACTCGATCGAGGCGGCGCATGCCGGACTCGGCCAGTACATCGGCGGCGGCGCGGCGCTGGCCTTCGCGGTCGCGCTGTTGGCCTCCGGACTGTCGTCGTCCAGCGTCGGCACCTACGCCGGCCAGGTCGTCATGCAGGGCTTCATCAGCCGCAGCATCCCGCTGTTCCTGCGCCGTGGTCTGACGATGCTGCCGGCGCTGGCGGTGCTCGCGCTGGGATTGCCGACCACCGACAGTCTGGTGGTCTCGCAAGTCGTGCTGTCGTTCGGCATTCCGTTCGCGCTGGTCCCACTGGTGCTGCTGACCCGTCGACGGGACGTCATGGGGCAGTTCGTCAACCGCCGGATCACCACTGCGACGGCCAGCCTGATCGTGGTCTTGATCGTGGCGCTCAACATCTATCTGCTGTCGGTCACCTTCGGCGGCTGAGCGGTCTACCTCGGGCTCGCCCATGTCCAAACTCTGCAGGACTACCCGGATGGCCGATTTGAGCCTATATCGCCATTTTCCCCTAACGGTGGAACGTTCATTGCGCATGGTATGTCAGTATGGCCGTCATCACGCTAGCATGTGTCGATGCGTCATCCGATTGCGCCATTGAGCGGTCGCGGCTGAAACCCGGAGCGCGGCGGCGGGTGTTGACCCAGTCGGAGCCAGCAGGCTGCGGCTCAGCGCGGAATAAGGGACAACGGGCGATGACCTCTCCGGCCGAACGCATATCGGCTCCACCACGCGGCGCCGATCCGGCTGCCGACCACGGCCTCGATCGCTACGACATCATGGACACCGATCCGGAGGTGGTGTTCGACGATCTGGTTGCGCTGGTCGCTCGACGTTTGGGCTCGGCTCACGCACAGCTGAGTCTGGTGACCCCCGACCGGGTGTGGGTCAAGGCCGGGATCGGCAACCAGGGCACCAGTCGAGCGCCGCAGGACACCTTCTGTGCTGTGGTTGCCGCCGATCGGCAAACAACAGTGGTTCCGGACGCTCAGAAATCGGCCCGATTCGCCCGTCACCCTCGGGTGATCCGACCCGGCGGTATCCGTTTCTACGCCGGTGTCCCACTCATCGCCCCGGACGGGGTGGTGCTGGGTGCCCTCTGCGCCTGGGACGTCGAGCCACACTCACTGACTCGCGAAGACATTGCCACCCTGGAGCAGTTGGGGAGACACGCCATGGCTCTGCTGGAACTGCGCCGGAGCAATCTCCAGCTGGAGAGCCGGGACGCAGTGCTCGAGGCGCACACCAAGGTGCTGGAACTGATCGTCGGAGGTGCCGCGCTGCCATTGATCCTGGACACCCTGGTTCGGGCTATCGAAGACGCCACCCCGTCGACGCGATCGTCGTTCCTGTTGCTGGATGGGACGGTGCTCCACCATGGCGCCGCGCCGAGCCTGCCGCAGGTCTACTGCGATGCCATCGACGGGACAGAGATCGGTCCACTGGCAGGATCCTGTGGTACGGCTGCGTATACCGGCAAGACCGTCATCGTCGCCGATATCGCGACCGACCGACGCTGGGCCGACTATTGCGATGTCGCGCTGCCGTTCGGATTGCGTGCCTGCTGGTCGGTCCCGATCATCGGGAAGTGCGGTCAAGTACTGGGCACATTCGCGTCGTACTACGACGAGGTCCGCACTCCCACCGCCGAGGATCTGCATCAGATGTCGAGGTGGGTGAACCTGGCCGAAGTGGCCATCAGCCGCGCCGGCGATCTGGCTGCTCTGCGCGACGCCGCCACCTCTGACGCACTCACCGGCCTGATGAACCGGCCAGAGGCGCTCCGAGTCCTCGGCGAACTGACCGCCGCTCCTGGCACGTCGCTGGCTCTGCTGTTCGTGGACCTGGATCAGTTCAAGTTCATCAATGACACCCTCGGCCACACCGCCGGCGACCAATTCCTGAAGGTGGTGGCCGATCGGCTGCAAGACTGCGCCGATCCAGGCGACGTGGTGGCCCGATTCGGTGGTGACGAGTTCCTGATGATCTGTCCGTCGATCGACAGCATCGAACAGGCGGAACGGCTCGGACATCGCATCGTCGACCGTCTGCAGCGGCCACTGAGCGTCTATGGACGCTCGGTGTCGCTGTCGCTGAGCGTCGGTATCGCCATGCATCCTCCCGAGACCGACTCGACGACCAGCGACCTGGTGGCCGACGCCGACCTGGCGATGTACGCGGCCAAACGCTCGGGCCGGAATTCGGTCGCGGTGTTCAACGAGGATCTGCGGCTTCAGGCGGCCGGCCGACTCAGCCTGGAAGGCGAACTCAACGAGGCGCTGGGCAACGGAGAGATCGGCTGCGCCTACCAACCCGTGGTGGATCTCCGGAGCGGACGAATGATCGCAGTGGAGGCGTTGCTGCGGTGGAACCATCCCGTCCGGGGGGAAGTTCCACCGATGACATTCATTTCCACTGCCGAGGACAGCGGCCAGATATTCGCGCTGGGTGAGTTCGTGCTGTATCGGGCCTGCGCTCAGCTAGCCGCCTGGCGCATCGACAACGCCGCCTGGCGGCACGTGGTGCTGGGAATCAACGTCTCTCCCCGGCAACTGCGCGACCCGTCGTTCGGGGCCCTGGTCGAACGCGTGCTCTCCGACACCCGGCTGCCGCCGAACAATCTTGCGCTGGAGGTCACCGAGAGCACCTTCATCGAGGGCGCCGGCGTGGCCTTTGCCACGCTGAGCCAGATGCGAGCCATCGGCGTCCGGGTCGCCATCGACGACTTCGGCACCGGGTACTCCTCGCTGGCCAAGCTCAAGGACCTCCCGGCTGACGTACTGAAGATCGACCGACAGTTCATCACCGACCTGGACTCCGACACCGCCGCCGGCATCATCGAGACCATCATCGCCCTCGCCCGCACGTTCGAACTGCAGGTGGTAGCCGAAGGCATCGAAACCAGCGCGCAACACCGCCGGTTGCTCGATCTGGGGTGCCGCTACGGCCAGGGCTACCTGTGGTCTCGCCCGGTCTCCGCCGAGCGGCTGGCCGAATTTCTCGACCGCGGGCAGGCCGGCGAGGTGGACCAGCGGGTCAAGCGGTTCCTGTTGGACGAACTGGCGGTGACGGATCCTCAGTGATCGATTCGTCGGCTCCTGGGAACGTCAAGATCCCCCGGATCCCCGTTCCTGGGCTCTGATCTCGCTGCGACCCAGGATCCAGGTACCCAACGCGCCGATCAGCAGCGCCGCGATGACGCCGATGTTGGCGAACGCCCAGTCGCCGGTTCGTCCGCCGAGTCCGAAGGGCGACAACAGGTATCCGAGCCAACCCAGGCCGGCGGTCGTGCTGGTGACCAATCCCCATCCGACACCGGTGCCCAGCACGACGAGGCCGACTGCGGACCACCTGACACTGCCGTAGCGACCTGACGGGTCGTACAGCTCGGCTTCGGCGTAGTCGGACTTGCGCATCGCGATATCGACGATCATCACGCCCGCCCAGGCCGCCACCGGCACCCCGAGCCCGATCAGGAAGCTCTGGAACGGGCCGATGAAGTTGTCGGTGTAGAACACCACGAAGATCGCTCCAGCCACCATGATCACGCCGTCGACCAGGGCCGCCGACCAGCGCGGGATCCGCAGCCCGAGGGTGAGCAGCGCCAGTCCGGACGAGTAGATGTCCAGCACCGATCCGCCGATCAGGCCCAGCACCGCGACGATCACGAACAGCACCAGGAACCAGCGAGGCAACAAGCTGGAGAGCGCTCCGATCGGGTCGCCGCCGATGGCATCGCTCAACTCGGTGGAGGATCCGGCGAGCAGCAGGCCGACGATCACCAGCAGTACCGGCGCCACCGCGCCGCCGAGGGTGGTCCACCCCACCACGCCTCTGGTGGACGACGACCGTGGCAGGTACCGGGAGTAGTCGGCTGCCGCGTTGACCCAGCCGAGCCCGAATCCGCTGACCACGAAGATCAACGCGCCGATGAACGCCTGGGCCGAGCCGGACGGCAGGCCAGCGACCGTCGCCCAGTCGACGTGCTGGGCGACCAGCACGATGTAGACCACGGTCAATGCGCCGGTGACCCAGGTGATCCACCGCTGCAGCCGCATGATCATGTCGAAACCGGCGACCCCGGCAACGACCGTCAAACCGGCGACCACGATCAGTGCCACCACGCTGGTCGCGGTTCCGCCGCCCCAGCCCAGGGTCTGGAAAACCGTGCGGGTACCCAGCGTCGCCAGTACCACCAATGCGGTCTCCCAGCCGACCGTCAGCACCCAGGAAACGAACGACGGCAACTTGTTCCCGTTGACGCCGAATGCCGCCCGGGACATCACCAGCGTCGGCGCGGACCCGCGCTTACCGGCGATAGCGACCAGCCCGCACAACAGGAACGACGCGACGATCCCGATGATGCCGGCGATCAACGCTTGCCAGAACGAGACTCCGAAGCCGAGGATGAAGGCGCCGTAGCCGAGCCCGAAAACGGAGACGTTGGCGCCGAACCAGGGCCAGAACAGATCGCGGGGCTCGCCCTTGCGCTCAGAATCGGCGATCACGTTGATGCCGTTGGCCTCCACGCCGGCGGGTGCGGCAACCGTGGGCTCGGACGTGGTGAAGTTGGCGCTCATCGAGCTGGCCTCCGGCGGTTGGCGGATCTGACCGGCACATTGTCGGGCCCGAGTGCTGTAACCGCAACGGCCGGCGCGGGCGACGCAGAAGCGCGCCGACGATCAGCGTCATCCCGACGAAGCACTCGACCAGGGCGGTCACCACCATCGCTGCCTGTCCGTGCAATACACCCAGGGTGAGCATGTCGACGGCCTTCGTGACCAGCGGTTCGGCCGGGCTGAGGCCCAGGAAGAACTTCGGTATCGCAAACCCGACGAACACCAGGCCGAGGCAGACCCGTAGGACGTCGATGCTGTGCCTGGCGAGGAAATCGGCCACCCGGTCGATCGGCTTGGTCGGCCGGGGCGTGAAGCGTTGTTCCGCCACGATTGTCATGACGCTGTTTTCCCTTCTCGATGTGTATCGGACGGAACAAGCGTCATCGAAAGCAGAGTCCAGAACATCCGCCGGACAACGGCTTTCGTACTACGTCCAGCGCGTCAAGCATCCGCCCGCTGTATCGACTTTAGGGAGCTTCGACGGTGATCGACTACGTCGGTCGACGTACCGCTATCCGTCCATGCCCCTGCAAGCCGGTCCTTAGCGACCGGGTTGGATGCTGGCGCAGATGAGTGCGATGAGCCGCTGGACAGCCGCGTCGGAGTCGATGGCGGCTGCTGCGTTGAGGGCATGCAGGCAGTAGGTGGCCAGTTCGTCGGGTGGAATGTCGTCTCGGATCTCGCCAGCTCCGGCGGCTTCCTCGAGTAGGTCGCGGATCAGCTGGTGCAGGGCTCGTTGAGCGTGGGCGAGGTGGCCTCGGTGCAGGAACGCGGCAAGATCGCCGTCGTGTTGGCCGTGGGTCCCGTACGCGATGCGTGCGTACGCCTCGAGAACGGCCTCGGCACGGTCATGGGCGCTGCCTGGTTGCTGCGCGATTTGAGCCAATTGCACGAGGTGGCCGGCGATCTGTCGCTCGAGCCAGGCGAGAAGGATCGTCTCGACGTCGGGGAAGTACTTGTACAGAGTGGCGCGACCAATTCCGGTGTGTTCGGCGATCGCCGACATGGTGACCGCCAACAGCCCCTGCTCACCGATGAGTTCGGCGGTGGCGTTCAAAATCGCTGCGCGGACCTGTGCACGATGCTCCCCGATGGTATCGGTCCACAGCTTCGGCACAGAAAAACTCTACACTCTGCCGTTAGCAAGTCATAATGACTTGAAAGCGACAATGTGTCTCGCTACAGTGACTGGCATGAACGGACTCGAGAGCACACCGCAGCCGCCTCGTGACTCGACCGGTGTGGCAGAACGGACCGGAGGGTCGGTGCGGCGGCTCACTCCCGAACAGCGGGCCGCCTGGCAGGCTGCGCCGCCGGGAGATCGCGATCAGACTCTGCAGGCGATACGCCTGCGGCACGTGCGCGACACCCTCGGCGGCGCTGTCGCGGAGGGCCGGGTGGCTCAAGCGGACGCCGACGCGGTGCTCGAAGGGCTCATGCGTGGTGAGGATGCCCACCAACTTCGACGCGAATTACGCCGTGCGGGAGTGCTGCCGGGGCATGTCCGTCGGTCCGATCGTTGACTCGGGAGTTGCCCGCGAATGCCTGTGAACACAACCAACTGGAGAAAACGATGACCGAACACGACCACCCTGACCGCGCCGACGTCCGCACCGCAGGTGCCGGGTCATCTCATCCGCCGCGAGATGCTTCAGGCTCGGGCATGCCGAGGTGGGTGAAGGGCTTCGCGATCGCCGCCGCTGTCCTGGTGCTGCTCATCATCATCATGCTGCTGACCGGCCACGGACCCGGCCGCCATCTGAGCGGCCTTGGCCAAAGCCCGGCCAGCAGCCAGACGCTGTCGAGCACGCCGCCGGATGGCCTACAGCGGTGACCTTGGCACCGAGAACCCGCAAGCTCGCGCTCATCACCCATGTCGGCGCCTCGGTGGGTTGGCTCGGCGCTGTACTGAGCTCGCTGGTACTCGCCGTGATCGGGTTAGCCAGTCACGACTCCACGTTGGTGCGCGCGATCTACCTCACCCTGCAGACGATCGGCTGGTATGTGCTGATACCGCTCAGCCTCGCCTCACTGCTGACGGGCCTGGTCCAGGCACTGGGCACCCATTGGGGACTACTGCGCCACTACTGGGTGCTGGTCAAACTGTTGATGAACCTGTTCGCGACCGGTGTCCTGCTGCTCTACATGCAGACCCTCGGTGGTCTCGCCGACGCAGCAAGGATCGCCTCTCCCAGCGGCGCCTCCCAGCTCGGCAACCCCTCTCCGGTGCTCCACTCGGCTGGGGCCGTCGTGTTGCTGATCTCCGCGCTGATGCTGTCGGTGTTCAAGCCGCGGGGTCTGACCAGATACGGTCCGGACGCCCGCCGACCAGGGGCGCGGCCGTACGCCGCAGCCGGCCAGATGAACCCTGCTTCACGGGGAACGATGCAGAAGCCGCTGGAGCCACGTTGAGTAGGGAGTAGGGACCTACCGGCCGGGAGGTGAAAGTGCGGTTCGAGGATTTCCTGGCCGCCGAACTGGATGGGCTCGCCCGGTTCGCCCGGGTGCTGACCGGTAGCCGCCAGGACGCCCACGATCTTCTCGCCGACACCCTGGAGCAGGGCCAACGGCGGTGGCGGCAGATCGCCGTCCTGGAATACCCGGCTGCCTACGTCAGAAAGATGCTGATCAACCGATTCCTGTCGGAGCGTCGGCGATGGTCTGTTCGGATGGTTCGAGCCGTGGAGCGTGTACCGGAGACGGCCGTTGACGGCGGCCAGAGTCAGGTGGTGGACCGGGACCAGCTGCACAAGCTGCTCGAGAGTCTGCCCAAGCAGCAACGGGTAGCCGTCGTGCTGCGCTACTACCTCGATCAGCCCGACGCCGACATCGCGGTGGCGCTGGGTTGTAGCCAGGGGGCGGCCCGCACCTATGTCTCCCGAGGCCTGGCCCAGCTTCGCATTCGCCTCGATCGCCCTCACAGTGTCCCGAATCCGCACGACGTGTCCACCTCGGAGCAGCTATGAACCCGACCGAACTATCCGAAATCGACCTGCGTGCCGAACTGCGACGCCAGGCCGATGACCATCCCGAGCTGGCGGCCGTTCGGGACCGACTGACCAGCCGCCGGGACGTCCGCGCTCGGCGCACCAGCGCAAGCCTGCTCGCCGCCGCAGTCGTCGTGGTCCTGCTGCTCGGCGTCACGCTGGTGGCACCTCGCCTCAGATCTCACCTGCCAGCCACCCCGGTAGGACCGACCCTTTCCATGGCCCCCTCGCCGACCACCACCGTCGCGCCGACCTCAGCAACCGGGTCGCCCACATCAACCGGGTCGAATGTCTCCGTCGCAGCCCTGCATCGTCCCCTGCAACTTCCCACCGTCCGGCCAGGTCAACCATGTCCGGTGACGTTGTCGCGGCACCAGCCCGACCCAGATCTGGGAGTTGTTCAAGGCACCGGTCCCGCCGGCCCCATCGGCCTGTCCGCGGCAGGCGTCATGAAGTACCTGGGCCCCGCGGAGTCCAACGCCATCACCGACAAATCCTGGGGGGCGTACAAGGTGCTGTGGGCGGTCGACAGCGCGGTCAACGGCCCGGTCCTGGTACGCGGTCGGCAACTCGACGGCCCACATGGGCTGCGGTTCAACGACCCGGCCGTCGCCGAGATGCTGCTCGCGGGTACGAAGAACGCCCTCCCAGGCGGATGGCGTGACTACCCCGGCTACACCCGCCTGCAAGCCCCGGGCTGCTACGCCTACCAGGTGGACGCACCGTCAAGCAGCACCGTCATTATTTTCCGCGCCGAAGGCCCCGCCGTCGGTGCTGTTCAGCTGACGCACGTGAAGGGATTCATCGCCGCCTACAACGACGGGGATGTCCAGGGCGCGCTCTCGCATTTCTCCCGGACCCAGCCGGTGGGCTTCAGCGATTGCGACTACACGACACAGCAACTCGTTGACGGGCACGGACGCGTTCAACTCACCGCGTGGCTCAGCCGGAACATCGGGCAGCACGACCGACTCGTCATCGCCAACATCTTCGATGCAAACCCGGACCAGTCTCTCGGCGTGCTGGGGGTGAGCTTCGGCCGACGCAGTAGCGATGCCATCGCGCACGCCGGACATCCCAGCGGGATAACACCCACCCTTGGCGCCAAGATCAAGTTCGACGCCGCAGGGCTGATCACCGAGTTCAGCAACGGTCCGTTCGGTGGGCCGCCGGACAGTTGCCGCATTGACTGAACGATCGGTGACGGCGGATCGGTGACGTGAGCTTCACGCCGATCCCGAGCGGCATGTCGACGAGTTGATCCGGCGACGGGCGCCTCAAACCATCGACCTCGACGGAAATGCGCATAGCAGGTATAGTATCGAAATACCCCTGGGGGGTATGACTCGAAGTCAAATGAATCGAGCCGCGCTCCGATCGGAGTTACACCCATGAACGAACACAGCAGTAACCAGAACGCCGCGATCGCGATGGATCCGGAACATGACCACTCGACAGCACCAAGTGGGCGTGACGGTCACGACTCGCACGCCCAGCACGGTGTTCACCGCAACGGCCATGGCGGGCACGGTGATCACGTCGGCCAGTTCCGGCGACTGTTCTGGATCATGCTGGTGGTCGCGGTGCCGGTCGTCGGGTTCTCGCCGATGTTCGCGACGCTGCTGGGCTACGGGTTGCCTGATGGTGGCAGCTGGAGGTGGATCTCCCCGGTGCTCGGCACCGTCATGTACGGCTGGGGTGGCCGCCCGTTCCTGACCGGAGCGGTGAGTGAGCTGCGGTCCCGCAAGCCCGGGATGATGCTGCTGATTGCGCTGGCCATCACGGTGGCGTTTATGGCGTCCTGGGGATCCAGTACCGGAATCCTGGACCACGAGCTGGATTTCTGGTGGGAACTGGCGCAGCTGATCGTGATCATGCTGCTGGGCCACTGGATCGAGATGCGATCCCTCGCGCAGACCACCCCGCACTGGACTCGTTGGCAGCGCTGCTGCCGGATGAGGCCGAACGCGTCGACGGGGATCAGCTCGTCACCGTCGCACCTGCCGAACTACAGGTCGGTGACCTGGTAGTGGTTCGTCCCGGCGGAAGGGTTCCGGCCGATGGCCGGATTGCCCAGGGTTCGGCAAGTATGGACGAGTCGATGATCACCGGTGAGTCCCGGACGGTGCGGCGCAGCGAGGGGGACCAGGTGGTGGCCGGCACTGTTGCCACCGACTCCGGTGCCCGGGTGGAGATCACCGCGGTGGGTGCTGACACCGCGCTGGCGGGCATTCAGCGGCTGGTCACCGACGCCCAGGCCTCCTCGTCGTCGCGGGCGCAGCGGATCGCGGACACCGCCGCCGGCTGGCTGTTCTGGTTCGCCCTCATCTCCGGCGTCATCACCGCGATCGTGTGGACCATAGTCGGCCTGCCCGACGACGCGGTGGTGCGCACCATCACCGTCCTGGTCATCGCGTGCCCGCACGCCCTCGGCCTGGCCATCCCGTTGGTCGTATCCATTGCGACCGGCGCGCTGCTCGCGGCGGTGTGTTGATCAAGGACCGGCTGGCGCTGGAGAGCATGCGCACCGTCGACACGGTGCTGTTCAACAAGACCGGCACCCTCACCAAGGGCGAGCCGACCGTCACCGACATCCACACCGTCGACGGCCACCAGGCCGACACCGTGTTGGCCCTCGCAGCCGCCGCGGAGGCGGATTCCGAGCATCCGCTCGCACGGGCGATCGTCGGAGCGGCGAAGGCCCGCAACCTGATCGCCGATGCCGCAACGGATTTCGAGTCCTCGCCCGCGGTCGGAGTGTCCGCCCGTGTCGATGGCCGGCACATCCAGGCGGGCCTTACCTGCTGGAACGCGAACATGGCCGAGAGCTGGACGTTGCCGATTCCTGGCGGGCGAAGGGGGCGATCATCCTGCACGTTTTGGTCGACGGCCGGGTCGTCGGTGCGTTGAAACTGGCCGACGAGATCCGCGAGGAGTCCCGCCGGGCCGTCGATGCGCTGCACGCTCGAACCGTGCAGGTCGTGATGATCACCGGCGACGCCGAAGCCGTCGCGCGTTCGGTCGCCGGTGAACTGGGTATCGACCGGTACTTCGCGGGCGTCCGCCCCGAGGACAAGGCCGACACGGTCCAGCAACTGCAACACGAGGGCCGCAAGGTGGCAATGGTCGGTGACGGCGTCAACGACGCGCCGGCCCTCGCGCAGGCCGACGTCGGCATCGCCATCGGCGTCGGCACCGATGTCGCCATCGCCTCGGCCGGGGTCATCCTGGCCAGCGACGATCCGCGATCGGTGCTGTCGGTGATCGAGCTGTCCCGGGCCAGCTACCGCAAGATGAAGCAGAACCTCTGGTGGGCTGCCGGTTACAACCTGCTCTCGGTGCCGCTCGCCGCCGGTGTCCTGGCACCGATCGGCTTCGTCCTGCCGATGTCCGTCGGCGCGATCCTGATGTCGCTGTCGACGATCGTGGTGGCGCTCAACGCGCAGCTGCTGCGACGCCTCGATCTTCGCCCCGACTCCAGCGTGAACGCCGCGTTGGACAATCTTGACAAGTCCGACGAAGACGACGTCCATGCCGCTGCCGTTCGGGCGTGACCGGTGTCTGGTCGTGCACACTGGTGAGGTGACTCTGTCATCGGTGCTCGTCGGTCCGCGCACCGGCGTGCGCGCGGCACTGCTGCGCTGGGTGCTGGTGTCACTGCTGCTCACCGGTGTGATCGCCATGCACGTGCTGAGTCAGCACGATGCCGGCAGCGGCCACCACGGTTCCATCATCGATGAGTCCGCCGCAGTTCCTGTGGGCCAGCATTCCGGCCACGGCGCCGCCGACCTGGCCGGCGCAGCCGTTCCCGACATGGCCGGTGCAGCCGTCACCGGGACACCCATGCTGACGCCCGTCGATCCAGGGCCCGTCGGCGTCTCGATGGCCAACTGCATCCTGTTCCTGGTGATCGGCGCCGGTGCCCTGGTACTGGCCCTGCTCACAGCGATGCGGCGTCGGGTCGCCTCGTCCGTCGGCCACTCCAACAGCGCCGTGACGTCGGTATCCCGCAGTCCGCCACGGATCGGGCCGCCTCGAATTTCTCTCTGCGTGTTGCGGGTTTAGAGCACCCACACCGATCACCGGCTACCGGTGAGCGGTGTCTTCGTCGTGCTCTCACACCCCCACACCAGAAAGAGACCCGTCATGAATGTTCGTATCCGCCTCACCGTATTCGCCGCAGCCGCAGCATTGACCGTCACCGCCTGCGGTACCGCCGACACCACCTCCGGCGCGCCCGGCAGCGATTCGACATCGACGTCCATGCCGATGGAACAGGCGACCGGCAGTTCCGCCGCCGAATCCTCGACGACCGCCGACACCTCCCACAACAACGCCGACGTCACGTTCGCGCAGCAGATGACCGTTCATCACCAGGGCGCCATCGAGATGGCCGATCTCGCCCCCGATCGCGCCGAGAGCGCCGACGTCAAGTCTCTCGCCGAGAAGATCAAGGCCGCCCAAGCACCAGAGATCACGCTGATGACCGGCTGGTTGCGGGACTGGGGCGTCGCCACCACCAGCGGGTCGTCCGCGATGGGCGGCATGGGCGGGATGGATAACAGCAGCACCGGCAGCGACGGCACCGGATCGGCGATGCCCGGGATGATGACCGACGAGCAGATGCAGCAGCTCAGCAAGGCGACCGGCGCCGACTTCGACAAGATGTTCCTCGAGATGATGATCGTCCACCACCAGGGCGCCCTCGAGATGTCGAAGACCGAGAAGGACACCGGCCAGAGCAGCGACGCCCAGGCTCTCGCGGATGCCATCACCAAAAGCCAGACCGCTGAGATCGCCACGATGAAGGCGCTGCTCCAAGGCGAGTAGCTCGACCTCCAGATGTCGCGGACCAGATCACTCAGGAGCCCCCCCATGACCAGGCATTCCCACGCCCCACCGGCCGAGCGCAGCCGTAGCGTGCTGCTGACCGGTCTCCTTGCTGCTGCAGCGCTGGTAGTAGCCGGATGCACCAGCGCCACTGAATCAACCGATGTCACCGTCACTGTGCCGGCCAGCACCGCAAGTAGTCCGTCAGTCCCAGCAGCGTCGCCTACCGAAGCACCTACACCGGCACCCGCGCTGCGCGAACCATCCGCACCGTCGTCGGCATCGGACACTGAAGCACCTCGTCCGGCGACTAGCCCATCCGCCGTCACCACGTCGGCCGCCACTACTCGTGAGTCAGGGCCGACGATCGTCACCGTCCCGGCCGCATCCGCGACGGGGATCTCCCCGATCACCCCGGTGGTCGTCACGGCGGCCGCCGGCACCCTGACAGACGCTTCGGTCACCACCCCCGAAGGGCGGACCGTGAAGGGCGCGCTGTCCGCCGACCGGCGCAGCTGGACCTCGGCAGAACCCTTGGGCTACAACCGGAGTTACACCATCGACGCCGTCGCCGAGGACGGCACCGGGGTACGCAGCAGCTCCACCCAGTTCAGCACGCTGAAGCCGAAACAGACGGTGTACCCGTCGTTCTTCCCGAATCCGAAGATGACCAAAGTCGGCGTCGGTCAGCCGATGGTCGTCATCTTCGACAAGCCCCCGGTCGACCGGGCCGCCGCCGAGAAAACACTGATGGTGAAAACGACTCCGTCGGTCGAGGGCGCTTGGTATTGGTGGGATGACCGGACCCTGCATTATCGTCCGAAGGAGTTCTGGAAGCCCGGCACGAAGATCGCCATCACCGCGAAGGTGTACGGCGTCGACTTCGGTGGCGGCATGTACGGCGAAACCGACCGCACTCTCAACGTCACTATCGGCGATGCGAAGGTCGCGAAGATCGACGACGCCACCAAACAGATGCGGGTGTTCATCAACGACAAACTGGTCCGCACCGTTCCGGTCTCGATGGGGATGGACCAGACCGTCACCGTCAAGGGCAAGAAGATTGACTTCATCACCCCTTCCGGCACCTACGTCGCCCAGGAGCGGCACAAAGTCAAGCAGATGAGTTCGGCCACTTACGGTCTGCCCGTTGATGCCGACACCGGTTACGACAAGGCCATCCCGCTCGCCGTGCGCATCTCCAACGGCGGCGTCTTCGTCCACTCCGCACCCTGGTCAGTGAAAGACCAAGGGGTCCGCAACGTTTCCCACGGCTGCATCAACATCAATCCCGCAGCCGGGCAGTGGTTCTACGACAACTTCAGCTTCGGCGACATCGTGCAGGTTGTTGGCACCAAGTCTCAGCTGAAACCCGACGACGGGTTCGGTGATTGGAATATCCCATGGAACGAATGGCTCGCCGGATCGGTCCGGTGAACTCCGCCACCTGACCCCGACGCATCCATATATCCGGACCATCCACCACCGAGCCGGATGAACCATCAACCTCCGATGAATTGCGGTGTGCCTACGACCCCGGCCACGCCTCATGCAGTAACGGGACCATGTCCCGTGTCCGACGTGGCAGCGGTCCGGCACTGAGACGGGTGCGAATCCGTCACGCAACTCGTGTCCGATTTACGTTGTCACGCAACCGCTTCGAGCATTCGGGGCACTGGAATGGTTGCACCTGTATCGGGACGGGGAACTGTCGTGAAATGGTGTTTCGGGCCGTCCGCTGAGCGTCTGCCCGGCGGGAAGGCCTGGGTCTGATGACGCGACCTTGAACATCACGCAGCACTCGTTACGAGCTGGCCATCGCGACCCGCTGAACTCCGCGGCCATCGTCGAGGAGCAGAGCTACCGCTTCGACCAGTTGTTCACCTGCGACTTGATCACCGATGCGGTGCATCGGGCCCGCGACGCGTCACGACCCTGCTCCGTGACCTCAGCTACACCGTCAACCGGACAGTCCCACCCGCGACTTAGACTCGGTTTGTGCTGATCGGACGGGAGTCGGAACGGCAGATCGTTGACCGGCTCGTCGCTGGTGCGAGGGTCGGTCAGGGCGGTGTGCTGGTCATCACCGGCGAGCCGGGAGTCGGCAAGACAGCGCTGCTGCAGGATGCAGCCGGGCGAATTGCCGGCATGAGCATGCTGCGCGCCGTCGGCAGTGAATCCGAGCGGGAAGTGCCCTTCGGGGGTCTCTCCCAGTTGTTGCGGCCGGCGCTCGATCAGATGGACCGGATCCCTGGCCCGCAAGCCGAGGCTCTTGGAGCGGCGTTGGCGCTGCGGCCTGGACGGGCGGCCGATCGTTTCGCGGTCGGCGCCGCAACGTTGAGTTTGCTCTGCCGGTGGGCCGAGAGCCGATCGGTTGCGGTCTTCGTCGACGATCTGCACTTATGGGATCGACCGTCGGCGGAGGCGCTGGCCTTCGCCGCCCATCGGCTGACCGCCGATCCGATCGCCGTCCTGGCGACCGCGCGGTCGTCCGAGCTGACGGCTGTGGAACGGGATCTACCGCAACTCCTGCTCACCGGTATCGACGGCGCGGCCGCCACAGAAATGATGAGTACCCACTCCGCCGGCCGGCTCACGCCCGATCTGATGACCTGGCTGCATCGGGCCACCGCCGGAAATCCGCTCGCGCTGCTGGAACTCGCCGATGATCCCGATCGGTTGGCGCGTCTGGGCCCTGACTCACCGCTGCCGGTATCGGAAGCGGTATCCCGAGCGTTCTCCGATCGGGTGAAGTGCCTGCCAGTCATGGCGCGATCAGCGTTGATCGTGCTGGCTGCGGTGAGCGGTGATCTGCGGTTGGCGACGGCGGCCTGTGCGGTCCTCGATGTGGATGCGAACCAATTGTCCGAAGCCGAGCTCGCCCAACTCATCGAGGTTCGGAATGATAGAGCCGAGTTTCGCCACCCCCTGGTGCGCTCGGCAGTCTATGCCGACGCCAGCCCGCAGTACCGGCGGCAGGTGCACCGCGCGGTTGCCGACGTGTTGCCCGTTGATGACGTCGACCGCAGGGCCTGGCACCTGGCCGAGGCCGCACTGGGACCAGACGATCGTGTCGCAGACCTGTTGGAACAGGCAGCATCCGGGGCCCACGACCGCAGCGCGCATGCCGTCGCCTCGACTGCATGGGAACGGGCGGCCAGACTGTCGCTGGATCCGCAACGAGCTGCGACCCGATTCTTGGCGTCGGCCGAGTCGGCAGCGTTGGCAGGAGCGATCGTCCCAGCGCTGGCCATGATCGAGGAGGCAGGCGTCGCCGCTGCGCTACCTGCCGAGCTGCAAGTGCGTGCTCTGGAACTGCGCGGCGTCATCGCCGCCAGGGCCGGTAATCCCTCACTGGCGCGGGATCTGCTGTTACGGGCGGCCGATTGCGCCGGCACGCCGGACATCGAGGCCGCGCTGCTCGCGGATGTGGTCTACGCCAGCTTCTACCTGGGTGATGCCCGCACGGCGCTGGATGTCGCTATCCGAATTGGGAAACTCGACGTGACCACGCCGTCGGTGCGAGCTCTGTCCGGCACCGCGGCAGGGCTTGCCAGGGTGCTGGCGAACGCCGGCGGCGCCGACCAGCTCCGGCGCTCGGTCGCGCAGCTGGCGTCCGTCGGCGGCCCCGACGACGCCAAGCAGCTGGCGTTTCGGCTCACCGGCCTGCTGTTCTTGCGAGATGCCGACAGTCAGGGCGAAGCGCACTGCCTTGTCGACGAGGTGCGGCGTCGGGCCGCTGTCGGTTCGTTGCCACAGATGCTGTTTCTGATGGCCCGCAACGAGGCAACCAGCGATCAGTGGTCCCGTTCTGTGGCAACCTATGCCGAGGGAATCCGGTTGGCCCACGAGACCGGGCAGACCACCGATTTGGCAATGTCGCTCGCCGGTCTTACCTGGCTGCTCGCACGGCAGGGTAAGACGCAGGAGAGCGCTGCGAGCGCGCTGGAGCTAGCGGTGATCTGCCGGGACGCGGACATCCCGCTCGCCAGAGTGTGGTCGTTGTTCGCAGCGGGCGAAGCAGATCTGGCAATCGGACAGACAACCCGGGCGGTCGAGAAGTTCCGGTCCCTGGGCATCCTGCTCACCGAGCTGCACCTTGACGATCCGGACCTGTCCGCCGAACCCGAGCTCACGGAATCGCTGCGCAGGGACGGTCAAGCCGAGCAGGCCGCAGCGGTGGCTACGGCATTTCTGCCGCGTGCAACCGCCAAGGGGCGGCCGTGGGTGCAAGCCAGAGCCCACCGCGCGCTGGGAATGTGCGCGGCCGAAGGCGTGATGGACGCTCATTTCGTTGCCGCGTTGACCGAACACGCAGCAAGCCTTGACAGTTTTGAAGAGGCGAGAACGCGGTTGGTGTATGGCGAACGGCTTCGCCGGGCGCGCCGGCGCAGTGATGCGCGGGCCCAGCTCAGGACGGCGTTAGGAACGTTCGACGATCTCGGCGCACCGGTCTGGGCGGATCGCGCTGCAGTCGAGCTGGCCGCAACCGGCGAGCAGGTTCGGCGGAAGGATCAGCCGCGGTCCGCCGCGCTCACCCCGCAGGAACTGCAGGTCTCGTTGTTGCTGGCGGGTGGCCGCACCACTCGCGAGGTCGCGGCGGCATTGTTCCTGAGCCCCAAGACCGTCGAATACCACTTGCGCAAGGTCTACACCAAGTTGGACATCAGGACCAGAGCCGAGCTCGCGGACGCACTGCCGAGGTGAGGGAAATGCGGTGCCGATCAGATCAGCTCACCCAACAGTCCGGCGGCCCGGGCCGCACCGTCAGTTGGTACCGGCAGATAGTCGACCTTGTGCCGCACTTCTGCGGCGATTGCAGCGGCCAGCAGATCGGGATCTGCAGCCTCCTCGTAGGACAGGTGCCGACCGGCTCGGTGCCGGTCGAGGCGGTGCCGAACATGCAGGTTTTGCTCGAAGTGGTGACGGAGCGGCACGTAGATGAACGGGGTGCCGCAGGCGGTCAGTTCCATGCACGTGGTCAAGCCGCCCTGGACGATGGCCAGGTCCGCGACGCCCAGCAGTCGGTGCAGATCCGGTACATAGCCACGGATCCGCACTCCGGACGTTCGGGTCAGACTCTTCGGGTCGATGCGCGGCCCGGTGACGAACAGGAACTTCAGCGATGGGTCGAGTCGCCGGGCCACCGGCACTGCCTGCAGGATGCGTTGCAGTAGCGATGCACCGACGCCGGAGCCGCCTACTGTGACGACACAGAGCAGGTCGTCGGTGCTGTAGCCGAGCCGGCGCCGGACCTGTGACCGAACCGCGTCATCCGGCGGTTCAAAGCCGGTGACGTAGCCGGTGAAGTCGAAGTTCCCGGTGGTCCAGCTGCGGATGTTGGGCAGTCCAGGGCCGAAGCATTCGTCGACCACGTCCTCCGGGTCGCCGACGAACACCGAGCGGTCCCGGATGTGCTGGTGTCGGGCCCGCTGCTCAATCATCTCGGCGTTGTAGTCGGCCGTCAGCATGGCTTCCCGCGCGCCGCCATCGGGCATCGGCAGCCAGCCGACGAAGTCCGTCATCCAGGCGAAAGCGAACCGTTTGAGCCCAGGGTTCTCATGCAGGAAGTAGTCGACGTCCCAGGCTTCATCACCGATCACCAAGTCGTACTGACCCTCCTGGATCACCTCGGAGAACACCATGAAGTTGGCGACCAGGATCTCGTCCATCCGGCGGATCGCGGCGAAGGCATTCAGATCGTGCTCGCCGGCCTCGTGCTCGATGTGTGCGGACTCGCCGGCCAGCAACGCGGACGCCGGGTGCACCCGTTCTCGGGCATCCGTGAGGACCCTGGTGACCGGATGCTGTGCAAGCCAGTCGATCTGAAGGTCTGGGTGGAGGGTCCGGAGTTCCCTGGCGATGGCCACATCCCGGCGCGCATGGCCGAGGCCGATCGGGGACGAGAGGTACAGCGCCTTCCGGTGGCTTCGGGCGTCCCGCACCCGGCGGGTGCTGTGCTGAGGCTGGACGCCTGAGACCCGCTCGGCGAACTCGGCGATCAGCAGGTTGGTCCGCACCGGGTCGCGAGCCGGGATACCGTGCCCGCCACCCTCGATCAGCACCAGTGATCCCTGGGTCAACTCGGCCAGCCGCTCGCCGATCTTGCTGGTCCGGATCCGATCGTCGGTTCCGTGCACCACCAGGACCTCGCAGCGGATCTGCGGGCAGATGGTCTCGACCGGCTCGCACATCGCACCGTCGCAGCCCAGCCGCCCGGCGGTGGTGTCCACCAAGGTCGCCGGTTCGATCTGGTGCCCCCAGGCGACACCGTCCTCGATCTGCTTGGTGGAATGCGGCTCGGAGAACATCTGACCGAAGAAGAACTGCAAGAACCCGTCGTAGTCGCCCTTCAACCAGTAGTGCCGGTTGTACGTGGCCCACCCGTCGACCGAATCCAACCGCTGCTGCCACGGGAACGCATCGCGATCTGGCTGCGGGACATCGAATCCACACGACGGGGCGATGGCGACCAGCCCGGTTACTCGCCCCGGATGTTCGGCAGCGACCCAGAGCGACCAGGTGACACCGCAGGACAGCGCCACCAGCACTGCCCGGTCGGCGCCGGCCGCATCCAGCACCGCGACGATGTCGTCGGCGTACTGCTGGTCCTGATAGGCGGCGGCACCCGCCGGCCGGTCCGAGGCTCCGGCCCCACGGCCGTCGAAGGTGATCACCCGGAAGTGCCGCGCCAGATACGGCACTTGCGCCTTCCAGAATCGAGCCGGCACTATCGACCAGGTCGGCACCAGCACGATCGACGGCCGGCCGGGGTTCTCGTAAATCTGATAGGCGAGCCGCACGCCGCCTTGGTCAGCGAAGCCGGTCGAGTCCGGTACCCGGGGCGGAACCGGGTCGGCTGGGGACGGAATTGTTGCGGTGAAAGGCATCTGAACCCTCTCCGACGGTCTCCCCACAACAAATACTACGGGCGGACTTCGAGTACCTGGTTGAACGGGGTTTCGGCAACCCTCGCGAAACGAGTGAATCCGGCGGTGGTGGTGACATCACGGATCTTCGCCGGACCAGCCTGGGTTCCCAGTGCCGATCCGACGTCCTGGGACAGTGACGAGGGAGTGCACAACAGAGTCGAGAAGCCGTAATATGCCCGGCCGACCGGGTTCAGGTTGTCCTCGACATGGTCGCCGGCCGCCGGTTCGACGACCATCCAGCTTCCGTCGACGGCGATCGCCGACCGCACATGCCGGGCGGCTCCCACCGGGTCGCCCATGTCGTGCAGGCAGTCGAACATGGTGATCAGGTCAAACCCGGTGCCGGAGAACTCGTGTGCGCCGGCTACCTCGAACCGCACCCGATCGGAAACCCCGGCATCGGCGGCTCGCCGCCGTGCCGTCGTGATGGACTCCGAGTGATAGTCCGACCCGATGAAGGTGGAACCGGGAAATGCTTGGGCCATCACGATTGTCGAGGCGCCATGGCCACAGCCAACGTCGGCCACAGTTGCTCCGCGGGTCAGTTTGTCGACCACGCCGTCGAGTGCCGGCAGCCAGGCCCCGACCAGGTTGGCCAGGTAACCGGGCCGGAAAAAGCGCTCGCACCCGATATGCACGTCGGTCGGGTGTTCGTGCCAGCCGATTCCCGAACCGCTGCGGGCAGCAGCAACCACGGCGTCGACGTCCTGAACGGTGCCCAACGCGAGCTGGAAGAAGCCTGGCAGAAATGCCGGACTATCCTCAACTGTCAATGCGATCGCCTGCTCCGGCGGCAGTGTGTACTGGGCGGACGCCGGGTCGTAGGTGACGTACGAGCCAGCCGCCTGGGCGTTCAGCCACTCCCTGGCATACGGCACGGCGGTCCGGCTGGCCTCGGCCAGCTCATCAGCCGTCAGCGGTCCACGATCGGCCAGAATGCGATAGTAGCCGAGCTTGTCGCCCATCACGACGAGTGCGGCATTGAGGGTGGCGCCGACCTCGTCGACGGCGTTGAAGACGAACTGCATGAGTTTGTCGTGATCGATGGTGGGCTGCGGGTTCTCGGTGGTGGTCATGGTTGTCTCCTTCCTGAGATGATCCGACGGTAGGAGCGATGTGCACCCGGCCGCATCAGGTACCCCACCTAGGAAATGCCGAAGAGACGACGCTCCGTCAGGTTCGATCTCGCCCACGGGGCGCGGAGTTCCGCACCGAGGTCGACGACGAGTTCAGCCCGACCCGCCGTCGCGGCGATCCGTGGCCTGGCCGCAGCCGACATGCCTGCCCTGCTGGTGAATTCGGAGGTCCGCGGAGTGGCGTGCCATGCTCACTCCGCCGTGCACCAGCCGGACCTCGCCCTCCATGCGATCGGATGCCTGTAGCTCTCGTCGACACGGATGCACGCAAGTTCGACGACCAGTAGGTATGACCATCAGGGAAATCCCGCGGGCAAGGCGAGCCTCATCGGCTGTCTACTCAGTGCACCTCATCGGCAAGAAGCACGCTGACCACGACGGGACGAGCTTGCGGCGTTCGCCGCGATCATGGCTCGGCTGCGCTGCCCGATGGTCGCCGTGCTCAAGGACCGGACGCTGCTCGGCGTGATCACCGCATCCAGGCTGCTCGAATTGGCCCTCGCCCACTGATCGAACCCGTTCGGGGACAAGGGGTTCACCGGTGACCGTGGCGATCGCGATCACCGTGTTCGTGATTGCCTACGTATTCATCGCGACCGAGAAGATCCCCAAGATGGTTGCCGCGCTGGCCGGCGCCGCCGTAGTACTGGCAGTCGGGGTGGTCGGCTCCGAGGACGCCTTCTAGTCCCACGACACCGGCGTCGACTGGGACGTGGTGTTCCTGCTGCTCGGCATGATGATCATTGTCGGAGTGCTGTGCCGAACCGGTGTCTTCGAATACGTGGCGATCTGGGCGACCAAACGTGCCAAGGGTTCCCCGCTCCGGGTGATGAACCTGCTGGTGGTGATCACCGCGGTCGGCTCCGCGTTCCTGGACAACGTCACCACCGTGCTGCTGATCGCCCCGGTGACGTTGCTCATCTGTGACCGGCTGGACATCAAACCGGCGCCGTTCCTGCTGGCCGAGGCGTTCGCCTCCAACATCGGCGGCGCCGCCACCCTGATCGGCGACCACCGAACATCATCATCGGCAGCCGGCCAGGCCTGACCTTCAACGACTTCCTGCTGAACATGGCACCGATCGTTGCCCTCGAACTGGTGGTGTTCACCCTGATCGTGCCCCGGCTGTTCCGTGGATCATTCACCGTCGACCCGGATCGGGTCGCCGACGTGATGACGCTCATCGAACGGCACGCCATCCGAGATCCTCGACTGTCGCTGAAGTGCGGCATCGTGCTCCTCGGGGCGTTCGCCGCCTTCGTCAGCCACTCGCTGATCCACATCGAGCCATCGATCGTCGCGCTGCTCGGCGCCGGCGTGCTGGTGACGATCTCCCGCACCAGCCCGAAGGACTACCTGGCCGCCGTCGAGTGGGAAACCCTGCTGTTCTTCGCCGGCCTGTTCATCATGATCGGTGCGCTGGTCAAGACCGGTGTCATCGGCCAACTCGTGAAGCTCGCCGCCGACGCCACCGGCGGCAACGCGCTGCTTGCGGTGATGCTGATCCTGCTGGTATCCGCGCTGCTGTCCGGTGTCATCGACAACATCCCCTACGTCGCCACCATGAGCCCGCTGGTCCTGGCCCTGACGTCCGACCTGGCCGACCCGGCGCGCGCCGACGCCCTCTGGTGGTCCCTCGCCCTGGGCGCCGACTTCGGTGGCAACCTCACCGCCGTCGGCGCCAGCGCCAACGTCGTCATGCTCGGCATCGCCGCAAGGGCCGGCCACCCCATCTCCTTCTGGGAATTCACCAAGAAGGGCGCGATCGTCACCGTGGTGACCATGTTGATCGCTGCCCCTTACCTGTGGCTGCGCCACTTCATCCTGACCTGATCGCGACCGGACCACTCAGCCCGATCACCGCGTCGCGGCCACCAACGGCCCAGCCAACCGATCCAGTGTCACCGGTGCATCGACGGTGTCCATGAGCCAGGAGATGAGGATCACCTGCGCGGCCGGGGTCAGGCTCTGGACCAGATGCCCCAGGGCCATCCCCAGGGACCAGCCAGGGGCACATCGCCAGGGCGTCCCGCAGAGCCGTCAGGGCTGTGCGCATCGTCATCCGAAGCACGGCCCAGAATCCCATGCGACAGTGGCCGAAGTCCCTGTCCTGCCAGCAACTTCGCTGCTGAGTTCCGCATGACGAGCGACAGTAGGGCCCCGAAATTTCGTTGGGCGAACCGATCGGGTAGGAATGAACATCAGCGCTACGGCCCGATATGAGATCGGCTTCCCGTCCCAGGAATCTCGATTGTTTCCACCGCCGCCCCAGTCTGAATCGGCGATGTTTCCGAATCACCGGCATGATGAGGTCGGACGCAGGGGGATGCCGTGGCGATGTTGGTTGAGCCGGGGTCCCGTCATGCGCTGACCGGGGCCGGCGATCGTCCGCCGAACCAGGTGGACGGTCTGCTGCGCGCGGCCGCCCGGGGTGAGCTGCCGGCGTTCGGGCAGCTGTACGACCAGACCGCGACCAGGGTGTTCGGCCTCGCCCGCGGGATCCTGCGGAATGCCGGCCTCGCCGAGGACGTCACCCAAGAGGTGTTCTTCGAAATCTGGCGCCGGGCAAAGAGTTTCGATCACACCAAGGGTTCGGCACTGTCCTGGATGCTGGCACTGACGCGTTCGCGAGCCATCGACAGAGTCCGTCGCACCGAAACCTCGCGCAGCCACGACCGGGCATTCCTGCGCGCCTCGTACTACCCGGTGGTCGAAACCGTCTCTGACCGGATGGAGCGCACCGAGAACGACCGATGGGTGCACGTCGCGCTGGCGAAACTGACCGCGTTGCAGCGCCAGGCGGTGCACCTCACCTACTTCCTCGGCCACACCAACTCCGAAGCCAGCGCGCTGCTCGGAATACCCCTGCCCACTTTCAAGGACCGACTACGCGCCGCGATCATCGCCCTGCGTCGGCAGTCGTCCGCGGAGCAGTTCGACACCTGAGCCCGATCGACGCAGCTACCTGGACGTCCAGTATTGGTAGCAAACGCGGTGCTACCCGGGTAGCATTCTGGGAATGAAGCTCAGCGTCAGCCTGTCCGATGAAGATGTGGCCACCCTTGATGCACACGCTCGCAAATCGGGTTTGCACTCTCGCTCGGCTGCGGTCCAGCACGCTGTCCGTTTGCTGCGCCGGTCCGGGCTCGAGGACGACTATGCGGCGGCCTGGGACGACTGGGATCGCTCGGGGGATCGGGAACTGTGGGAGTCGGCGGCCGGCGACGGATTGTCCTGATGCGCCGCGGGGAAGTGCGACTCTGTGATCTCGATCCGGTGCGGGGCACCGGGGCCAACAAGCGCCGACCGGCGGTGGTGGTCAGCAATGATCGCGCCAATGCTGCCGCTGATCGTCTCGGACGGGGCGTGGTGACCGTCGTGCCGCTGACCAGCAACACGGCGCGGGTCTTCCCGTTCCAGGTCCTGGTGCCGGCGGAGTCATCCGGCCTTCGACTCGAGTCCAAGGCGCAGGCGGAGCAGGTCCGGTCGGTGGCGGTGGAACGACTCGGGCGTGCCCTCGGCGAGCTTCCGGCCGCGCTCATGGCCGAGATCGATGGCGCACTGCGCCTTCATCTCGAGCTGTAACAAGCACATCACTGGGTCTCCCGGTGCCATCCTCGGAACGGCCATTGACGCGACCAACCAGCACTTGGCCGTGCTGGCCGAGGTCGGTGTGGTGACGGCCGAGCCGGGGGAGCTGCGCCGGATCCGCTACCGGCTGCGCCGCACGCTCGATCTCACCGATGGCACGGACCTGGATCAACGCCACCACGGCCGGTCGATCCGCCCCTCGAGGGTGGGTTGGTCACTGCCCATCGATCGGCGGAAGCCGTTGTGCGGCAACAGGATGATGCCGCGGGCCGTGCGGCTCCCGACAGTCCTCGGTGAACTGATTCCGGTCTCCCATTCCGGCCGGGCCGTTGCTCCAATGGTCGACCTGCAGGGTGGTGTGATCGATCCGGTAGGTGCCGGTGAGCAGCTTCTCCAGGTCGCGCCGGACGGCGTGACAATCGCCGGCCGGCTCCACCAGGACGTGCGCGGACAACGCCGGCATGCCGGAAGTGACGTCCCAGATGTGCAGGTCGTGAATCTCCGTCACCCCCGGCCGACCGGCCATCGCCGGCCCGATGACGTCCGGGTCGTGACCGCTCGGCGCGGCCTCCAGGAAGATCCGGCCTGACTCGCGGACCAGGCCGTAACCGGCCTTGATCATCAGCGCCGCGACCACCAGCGCGGCGATCGCGTCCGCCCGGCCGAAGCCGGTGAGCATGACCACCAGCCCGGCGATCGCGGTGGCGATGAACGCGTACAGGTCGTTGAGGATGTGCTGGAACGCGCCTTCGACGTTCAGGCTGGTCCGGTTGGCCTTGGAGATCAGCCGGGCCGCCACCAGGTTCACCCCGATACCGAGCACCGCGGTGACGAACACCAGCAGACCCTCGACCTGCGGTGGGTCGACAAGTCGGCGAACAGCTTCATAAATGAACCAGGCCGCCAGCAGCAGCAGGGTGAGCCCGTTGGCCTGGGCGGACAGGATCTCGGCCCGCTTGAAGCCGTAGGTCCATCGGCCACGAGCGGGTTTCGCCGAGAGCCGGATGGCCACCAGTGCCAGCACGATCGATGCGGCGTCGGTGAGCATGTGCCCGGCATCGGAGATCAACGCCAGTGAACCGGCGATGACCCCGACGATCACCTCGGTGATCAGGAAAGCCACGATCACCGCGAGCGCCGCCGCCAGATAGCGACGATCGGCATCGGCCGCGACCGCATGAGCGTGTCTCGCTCCGCCCTGCCCAGGGTCGCCGTCCGCCGCGCCGCGACCGCCGTGCGGGACCGGTGTCTCAGTCATCGCGGTTGCCCCGGTGCCGGGGTGCTGCAGCGCCCGGATCCGGGCAGCAATCGCAGCCCTCGGAGCAGCCCTGGGTGACGCCGTCGGCGAGCTGGCTCGGGTCGCTGTCGGCTCGAACGGCCGGTGCGCAGCAGGCATCGCCTTTCCAGGCTCCCCGGCCCTCCTTCACCGCGACCGCGGCGATCACCAAGGCGGCGATCGGGTCGGCCCACCACCAGCCGAACAGCGAGTTCACTCCCAATCCCACCAGCAGCACAGCGGACAGATAGGTGCACAGCAGGGTCTGCTTCGAGTCGGCCACGGCCGTCCTGGACCCGAGTTCCCGGCCGGCCCGGCGCTGCGCGTAGGACAGCATTGGCATCACCAACAAGCTGACGGCTGCGAGGATCAGGCCGATCGGGGAGTGCTCGGCCTCGCTGCCGCCGAGCAGCGACCTGACCGATGCGATCGTCACATAGCCGGCCAACGCGAAGAACGACCAGGCGATCACCCGCAGCGCGGTCTTCTCCCGCGCTTCCGGATCCCGGCCGGCGAACTGCCAGGCAACGGCGATCGCCGAAGTGACCTCGACGATCGAGTCCAGCCCGAAGCTGATCAACGCCGATGACGAGGCAACGGTGCCGGCACCGATGGCGACGACCGCTTCGATGACGTTGTAGCCGATGGTGGCGGTGACGAACAGCCGGATCCGCCGGTGCAGGATCAAACGCCGATCCGCGGCCGGCAGCAGGCCGGTCATCAGCGGCAGACATCTGTCGGCGCGGCGGCGCAGTACTCCGGATCGACCGCCAGGACCGCGCCCATCAGATCATCCAGCGCATGGCCGAGTCGTGGATCGGCCAGTTCGTACCGGGTTCGACGACCGTCGGGCTCGGCAACCACCAGTCCGCAACCGCGCAGGCAGGCCAGATGGTTGGACAGGCTCTGCCGAGAGACGCCGAGCGTGGCCGCCAGTTCCGATGGGTAACCGGGCCCGGTCCGCAGTGACAGCAGCACCCGAGCCCGGGTGGGATCGGACAGCGCATGGCCGAAGCGGGCTAGTACCGAGCCATGGGTCAGCGTGTCCATCCGCGAATGATACATCCGAATCTGTACTCAGTGCGCGCTGAACGAGCAAGGAAATCGTGGAATCGGCACCGAAAGCTTCGCATGCGCGTTCCACAGTTCGCTTGCTCGTCCGCGCGGAGTCGGGCCGGGGAACATTGCCGGCCGGGGTGACGTTGGGCAGATCAGCAAAGTTGAGTCAGGTATGCTCAAGGTCGGTTGCGGGGTGCCGGATTCACCGGCATCCTGGCAGCAGGCCTCGAGTGCACCTCGCTCGATGATGCCGATTCAGACCGATGTCCAGTTCAGATCCTGAAGCAGTCAGCTGCTGCGGCCGGCGACCACGTCGGCACGCAGCGTTCGAGTTCGGCGGTTGATCCGCCGTCAAGGAGGAGTTCGCATGTCCCGTGCTGTTGGAATCGACCTCGGTACTACCAACTCGGTGGTTTCGGTCCTGGAGGGCGGCGAGCCCACAGTGATCGCCAACGCCGAGGGATCCCGTACCACCCCGTCGATCGTCGCGTTCGCCAAGAACGGTGAGGTGCTGGTCGGCGAGGTGGCCAAGCGTCAGGCGGTCACCAACGTCGATCGCACCATCCGCTCGGTCAAGCGCCACATGGGCACCACCTGGTCGGTCGACATCGACAACAAGAAGTACACCGCGCAGGAGATCAGCGCGCGGGTACTCGGCAAGCTCAAGCGGGACGCAGAGTCCTACCTGGGCGAGCCGGTCACCGACGCCGTCATCACCGTCCCGGCCTACTTCAACGACGCCGAGCGGCAGGCCACCAAGGAAGCCGGCGAGATCGCCGGGCTCACCGTGTTGCGGATCGTCAACGAGCCGACCGCGGCTGCACTGGCCTACGGCCTGGACAAGGGTGAGAAGGAACAGACCATCCTGGTCTTCGACCTCGGCGGCGGCACTTTCGACGTGTCCCTGCTGGAGATCGGCGACGGCGTCGTCGAGGTCCGCTCGACCGCCGGTGACAACCGGCTCGGTGGCGACGACTGGGACGAGCGGGTCGTCAACTGGCTGGTCGAGAAGTTCAAGGCCGCCAACGGCATCGACCTGACCAAGGACAAGATGGCGATGCAACGCATCCGCGAGGCATCGGAGAAGGCGAAGATCGAGCTGTCCAGCTCGCAGCAGACCTCGATCAACCTGCCCTACATCACGGTCGACGCGGAGAAGAACCCGTTGTTCCTGGACGAGTCGCTGTCCCGCGCCGAGTTCCAGAAGATCACCTCCGACCTGCTGGACCGCACCCGTAACCCGTTCCACCAGGTGATCAAGGACGCCGGCGTCAACGTGTCCAACATCGATCACGTGGTGATGGTCGGCGGATCCACCCGGATGCCGGCCGTTACCGAACTGGTCAAGGAACTGACCGGCGGCAAGGAACCCAACAAGGGCGTCAACCCGGATGAGGTGGTCGCGGTCGGCGCTGCCCTGCAGGCCGGCGTGTTGCGCGGCGAGGTCAAGGACGTGCTGCTGCTCGACGTCACCCCGCTTTCCCTGGGTATCGAGACCAAGGGCGGCATCATGACGAAGCTGATCGAGCGCAACACCACCATCCCGACCAAGCGCAGCGAGATCTTCACCACCGCCGAGGACAACCAGCCTTCGGTGCAGATCCAGGTGTTCCAGGGTGAGCGGGAGATCGCCGCCTACAACAAGAAGCTCGGCATGTTCGAGCTGACCGGACTGCCACCGGCCCCACGGAACATCCCGCAGATCGAAGTCACCTTCGACATCGATGCCAACGGCATCGTGCACGTGACGGCGACCGACAAGGGCACCGGCAAGGAGCAGTCGATGACGATCACCGGCGGCTCGGCGCTGCCCAAGGACGATATCGACCGGATGGTCAAGGAAGCCGAGGTGCATGCCGACGAGGACAAGGCCCGCCGCGAGGAGGCCGAGGTCCGCAACTCCGCCGAGCAGTTGGTGCACCAGACCGAGAAGTTCATCGCCGACAACGGCGAGAAGCTTCCGGACGAGCCCAAGCAGCGGGTCACCGAGGCGATCGCGGCCGTCAAGACCGCGCTCGACGGCACCGACATCGCGACGCTGAAGACCGCGGTGGAGACGCTGGCCAACGAGTCGCAGCAGCTCGGTTCGGCTCTGTACGCGCAGAACCAGGCTGACGGTGCGCCCGGTGAGCCGGATGCCGACGGTGCTGCTGCATCGGGTTCGGATGACGACATCGTCGATGCCGAGATCGTCGACGACAGCGCGGCCGATGGTGTCGACGACGTGAAGGCCGGCGACAGCGACGTGAAGTCGGGCGAAAGCCGGTGACCGGACCGGAAAACGGCACCGATCGGCCCGGCGACAAGCGGTTCCAGTTCACCGACCGGCGCCGCTTCGATCCGAACACCGGCGCTCGCCGGGACCCGGCCGGGGATTCCGCCGGCCCGGGTCGCGGCGGATCGCCGTTCGCTGCGACCGGGGTGAGCGCCGATCCCGGAAATCCGGCCAATGCCGCACAGTCGATCTCGGCCGACATCGCTGGCCCCGAACTGGAAGCAGCGCAACAGGAGGCAGCCGAACGCACCGCGGATCTGCAGCGGGTGACGGCGGAGTACGCCAACTACCGCAAGCGCATCGATCGGGACCGGGAGCAGGTGGTGCTGGCGGCGAAAGCGACAGTGCTCACCGAGATGCTGCCGGTGCTGGACGACGTGGACCGGGCGGATGCGCACGGCGATCTGGTCGGTGCCTTCAAGGCGGTGGCCGACAAGCTGTCCGGTGTGCTGTCGAAGTTGGGCCTGCAGCAGGTTGGCGCGCAGGGAGATCCGTTCGATCCTGCGCTGCACGAGGCGGTCCAGTTCGCCACCTCCACCGAGGTCACCGAACCAACGGTTACCGATGTGCTGCGGCACGGCTACTCCATCTCTGAGCGTCTGGTACGCCCGGCGGTGGTGGTGGTGACCGGTCCGGCCCAGGATGCTGAGTCGGCCGGTGCTGCCCAGGATTCGGCCGAAGTGGTCGATGCGTCGGCTCCGGAGGCGGACGACCCGAGCGTCAGCCAGGGCGGTGACGATTCGTCCGCCGGACGGGCCAGCGCCGGCACAGACAATGAGAACACCGACGGGACAACCGATCCCGACCACGACCGGTAAACAGGAAGGAGGCTGAGGTGGCCGCCCAGGACTACTACGAGAAGGACTACTACGCTGAACTCGGTGTGACCAAGACGGCCACCTCGGCCGAGATCAAGAAGGCCTACCGCAAGCTGGCTCGCGACCTGCATCCGGACAAGAATCCCGGCAACAAGCAGTCCGAGGACAAGTTCAAGGCGGTGTCCGAGGCCTACGACGTGCTCGCCGACGGCGCCAAACGCAAGGAGTACGACGAGGCCCGAGACCTGATGGCCACCGGCGCCTTCCGCGGATTTCCCGGTGGCGTACCCGGTTCCCCCGGCGGGTCCGGCAGCTTCGACCTCGGCGACCTGTTGCGCAATGCCTCCGCCGGGGGCAGCCCGAGTGGCGGCGGTATCGGCGACCTGTTCGGCAACCTGTTCAACCGCGGCGGTGGGACCGGCGCTCGTACCCGGTCCCGCCGGGGCGCCGACCTGGAAACCCAGGTGACGCTGTCGTTCACCGAAGCCGTCGACGGCGTACTGGTGCCGCTGCGGATCACCGAGCGCGGCACCTGCGACACCTGCCACGGCACCGGTGCCCGGCCCGGCACCAGCCCGCGCACCTGCCCGGTATGCAGCGGATCCGGCCTGATCACCCGCAACCAGGGATCGTTCGCATTCTCCGAGCCGTGCGGCAACTGTGCCGGCACCGGCAGCGTGATCGACGATCCGTGCCCGACCTGCCGCGGCGAGCGCACCGTGGTGAAGACCAGAACGTTGAAAACCCGCATCCCACCAGGAGTCTCGGACGGTCAGCGGATCAAGCTGGCCGGCCGCGGCGAGCCGGGGCTGGGCGGTGGACCGGCCGGCGACCTGTATGTGGTGGTGCACGTGTCGCGACACGAACTGTTCGGCCGCTCCGGCGACAATCTCATCCTGTCGGTGCCCGTCACCTTCGCCGAACTGGTGCAGGGCACCACCCTGAAGGTGCCGACGCTGACCGGCGCGGTGTCGCTGAAGGTCCCGCCGGGCACCGCATCCGGTCGCAAGTTCCGGGTCAAGAGCGCCGGTATCACCCGCAAGGGTAAGTCGGGCGACCTGATCGTCACGGTGGAAGTGTCCATCCCGCAACGCATCTCGGCCGAGGCGGCGGCGGCCCTGGACCAGTTCACCGCGGCCGCGCTGGAGGATCCGCGCGAAGCGATTACCAGGGCACTCGCGGCCAAGGCCGGTACGGCGTCATGATGGGAGCAGCGCCATGACAGGAGCAGGGTCATGACGGGAGCAGCGTCATGATCGGCGGCCGGCCGCTGGGCGGAGGATTCGGCGGGCGTGGGTTCGACGGACGCAGCTTCGATGCCGAGGCACCGGTGTTCGTCATCTCGGTGGCCGCCGAACTGGCCGGCATGCATGCTCAGACGTTGCGGTCCTACGACCGGGAAGGCCTGGTGTCTCCGGGTCGCACCGCAGGCGGGGGCCGCCGCTATTCGCAGCACGACATTGATCTGCTCCGTGAGGTGCAACGGCTGTCCCAACAGGACGGGGTGAATCGGGCCGGAATCCGCCGGATCATCGACCTGGAATCGCAGGTGGACGCCCAGCGATCCCGGCTCGCCGAGTTGCAGGCCGAGAACAGTGAACTATTGGACGAAATCGCCACCCTCCGGGTGCAGGCCGCCAACGCCGCGGCCGCCGCCATCGCCGGAATGCGACGGGATCTGGTGCCCTTCACCGCACCCGGCAGCGCCGTCGTCCGCTGGCGTCGCAGCGGTCGCTGAACGCTACTGCTGGCGCGTCCCGCGTCCGAACGGTGATCGAAGAAAGTTTCCGGCCGGACGCAAAATCGGCGGGTCCCGTTCGTGGAGTCGGTGAACAGGGCCGCACCGGTGGCCCTCGAACCGAAGGAACGGGCCATAAACATCACCGAACACTCCGACCGGACAGTCGTCAGCGGCGTCAGCTCTGCCGACCGGCCGGTCACCTGCAGTCCCGAAGCCAGGGTCACCAAGTCCCTGCTCGGCTACGGCGTGATCGCCGGACCGCTGTACGTCGTTGTCGCACTGGCGCAGGCGCTGACCCGGGACGGGTTCGACCTGTCCAGGCACGCGTGGAGCCTGCTGGCGAACGGTGGACCGGGCTGGATCCAGATCACCAATCTGATCCTCACCGGACTGATGACGATCGCCTTCGCCGTCGGACTTCGCCGCTCGCTGGGAACCGGTCCCGGCTCCCGCTGGGCCCCCCGGCTGATGGCGACCTACGGAGCGAGCCTGGTGGTCGCCGGCATCTTCCGGGCCGACCCGACACTCGGCTTCCCGGTCGGTACGCCGGCCGGCCAGGGCGCCGTCAGCTGGCACGGATTGGTCCACTTCTCCGCGGGCGCCATCGGTTTCTCCGCGCTGACGATCGGCTGCTTCGTCCTCGCCCGCCGGTACTCCGCCGAGGCGCGACGCGGCTGGGCGCTGGCCTGCCGGGTCACCGGGGTGGCCTTCCTCGCCGGATTCGCGGCGGTCGCATCGGGTGCCGGCAGTGCGTCGAGCATCCTTGCCTTCACTGCTGCCGTGGTGCTGGTCTGCGGGTGGTCCAGTGCGGTCGCGGTGCATCGATACGCAGCGGTCGATGCCGCACACTGACTCCACCAGCCGAACCCGCCAGCGTTGTCACGCCACGAGCAAGCACGCAGCACAGCACCACAACTTTCATAATTCGAATCCCCGCCAGCGCAGCACATCTGCGCCACATCGAGAGGCACTCTCATGCGATACATCGTCCTGATGGAAGGCACCAACCCGGCTTCTGCGCCGCCGCCGGAACTGATGGCCGGCATCCTGCAACTCGGCGAGGAGGCCACCAAGTCAGGCGCGCTGCTGGACAACGCCGGGCTGGCCCCCAGTGCGCTGGGCGCCAAGGTGGTGGTGAGCGGCGGCGAGTTGAGCGTCGTCGACGGCCCGTTCGCCGAATCGAAGGAAATGATCAGCTACGCCCTGTACGAGGTCCGCAGCAAGGAAGAAGCCGTCGAGTGGACCAGCAGGTTCATGCGGCTGCACAGTGAACTGTGGCCAGGGTGGACCGGCGAGGCAAGGGTGTTGCAGGCCTTCGGTCCGGAGGACTTCGCCCCACCGAATTGAACCGTCCGACCTGACGCGAAGGTCGGACCGATCCACGGCGGACGTCGGAGCTGCCAGCTCCGGCGTTCGCGGTCGTCGGCTGTCGCAGCGTGCCACGGACCGTCGGTGGTTGGATCGGTGGGTGATCGCCGGGCAGCGGAACGAGCAGGACGGTCGACGCGCCGTGGAAGCCGTCTGGCGGATCGAATCCGCTCGGCTGATGGCCGGCTTGGCGCGGATCACCGGAGACGTCGGGTTGGCCGAAGAGCTGGCGCAGGATGCTTTGGTCACTGCGCTGGAACAGTGGCCGAGCACCGGGATCCCGCCGAACCCGGCCGGTTGGCTGATGACCACGGCGAAGAACCGGGCAATCGACTCCTTCCGTCGACAGGCTGTGCACCACCGGGCCGTTCAGACCATGGGCCGGGAGTTCGCCGAGGCGTTCGACCAGCAGGACGCGATCGAGGATGCCATCGACGATCCGATCGGTGACGACGTGCTGCGCCTGCTGTTCACCGCCTGCCATCCGGTGTTGCCCCTGGACTCCAGGGTCGCCCTCACCCTGCGCTGCCTGGCCGGTCTGCGCACCGAGGAGATCGCCCGCGCCTTCCTGGTCGCCGAATCCGTTGCCGGGCAGCGGATATCCCGCGCGAAGAAGCTTCTCAAGGACAAGGACATCCGGTTCGAGCTGCCCACTGCGGATGAGCTGCCGGGCAGGCTGGCCTCCGTGCTGGAAGTGATCTACCTGATCTTCAACGAGGGCTACAGCGCCACCTCCGGTGGCGATTGGATGCGGCCGGCACTGGCTCAGGAGGCGATGCGGCTCGGCCGGTTGGTGGCAGAGCTGGCGCCGTCGTCTGCGGAGGCGCACGGTCTGGTTGCGTTGATGGAGCTGACGGCGTCCCGACAAGCCGCCAGAACCGGCAGGGACGGCGCACCGGTGTTGTTGTCGGATCAAGACCGGTCGCGCTGGGATCGGCTGCTGATCCGTCGCGGACTCGCTGCATTAAACCGGGCGGATGGCACCGGCGGCCCGGTCGGCGCCTTCACCGTGCAGGCGGCCATTGCCGCCTGCCATGCCAGAGCGATCACCGCCGACGACACCGATTGGGGGCAGATCGCCGAGCTGTACGGCGTTCTCGCGCAGGTCTGGCCGACACCGGTGGTGGAACTGAACCGGGCGATGGCCATCGGAATGGCCGGCGATTCGCAAACCGGACTGGATCAGCTGGCCGAACGGATACCGGCCGGCACCCTCACCGACTACCCGCAGCTGCCGGCGGTGCGCGGCGAGCTGCTGTCCCGGTTGGGCCGTAGCGCCGAGGCCGCCGCCGAGTTCGACCGGGCGGCCGAGCTGACCAGAAACGAACCGGAGCGAACGCTGTTCCACCGCCGAGCCGCGGAGTGTCGGACTCGGTGAGCCGATGACGACCTCGGTACTGAGCGGCAGGCAACAAGCGGTGCCGAATGCTCCAACTGGGCGGGTTTGGCACCGGTGATCGCTCGCCAGCGGTGCCGAATCCTCCAACCTGGCGGGTGCGGCACCGGTGATCGTTCGCCAGCGGTGCACAATCCTCCAACCTGGCGGGTTTGGCACCGGTGATCGGTCGCCAGCGGTGCCGAAGGTTCCACTTGGCGACTTGCGCACCAGGCAATGCCGACGATCCAGCACAGAAGCGCCGGTTCAGGAGTTGGTCAGGACGATCGACATCTCGGCGTCGTCGACGCGGTCCCAGGCATCGGCAAAATCGTCGAGTACCCCCGCGGCGATGGCCTGTTCGACCGCGTGCAGCCGGCCGAAGGTGAATCCCGACGCGCCATCGGTGTCCGGGTCGGCAGCCAGCTCGACCAGCAATCGGGCGGTGATCTGGGCATCCTGGAACTCGCCCAGCACTTCCTGCACCTCCTCGAGAGCGGCGGCGAACAACACGGCATCGTCACCGAAAACGGCGATGGTGGATTCTGCGGCGTAGCGCATGGTTTTCGCGGACTTGCGGACCGCGTGCAGAGCATCGGCACTGGACGGATCGCCGAGCGCCGCGTCGGCGGTGGCCCGGACCCGCCGCCAGGACCGGCCCAACTGGACGGCCAGTTCGACGGTCGCGGGTTTCGATGCCCGGCGGGTCAACGGTGGATGCAGCAGGAACTCGTCGAGGTCGCGCAACAGCTGCAGGTAGGACGCAGCATTGAGCCGTCGCCGGATATCGGCCATCGCTGCGGTCGATCGTCGGGACAGCTCCCGGTCGATGACGGTCGCGGCGAACCGGCCGAACTCCTCCGGCTCCTCGGCGAGACCGGCAGCCAGCCGGCTACCGAACACCTCGATATCCCTCGCGGCGCTGAGTGTTCCGCCGAAGTCCTGCAGGTGATCGCGCAGCGAACGGGTGGGTTCTTCGCCGAACAAGGCTTCGAAGACCCGCAGCACCGACCGGATCCGGCGGGCGCAGGCACGGGCGTCGTGCACAGCGTTGGGCGCTGCCTGCCGAAGCGCCCGATCGGCGACGATCAGGGTGTCCCGATGCCGACCGAGGGCGGTGAGAACTGCTGCTGCGGCAGACTTTCCCTTGCGACCGGCAGTGCTTGCGGCGGGCAACGGCAGTGCCCTGGACAGCTTCGAGGAACGACCGGCCGGCCACGCGCCGGCGTCGGTCAATGCCAGCACTGTCGCCGCCAACTGGTCGGCGGTGCCGCTCAGCAACTCCACCTCGACCTCCCGCCAGCACTCGACCGCCTCGTTGCCCGGCCGGGTGGCCGTCACCGCGTCGTCGGCGATCTCAACGGCCGGGGATCCGGCAGCGTCCAGCAGCCGGACCACCGTGCGTTCGTTCCGCAACCGGGCGACGGCTTTGAGTGCGTGACCGCGGGCCGTGCCGCGGATCAGGTCGGCCAGCTCCTTCGGTACCCGGCCGCCCCGATTCAGCGGGAGCTGCACCTCGGTCCTGGCGGCGGCATCGGCGGACCTTTTGTCGGCCGGCAGCTTGAGGTGCCAGCCGGCGTCGTCTCCGCCGGTCCGCCGCCGCAGCGTGACCTTCGATCGCAGCAGGTCCAGCTGGTCGGTGTCGTAGTAGGTGGCGTCCAGGTGATGAACCACCGGCGCTGCTGCCGACGTCAGTCCCGACTTGCGAACAGCCTTGTGCTGCAATGGATCCGGCAGCTCCGACTGGCCGGGTACCTCGAGCTTGGTCTCGATCTCCAGGTGATATTCCGGGGTGAGGGTTGCGAGCAGCTCCGTCCCACTGGTCACTGCAGACCCGGCCCCGCCATCGCTGGACGACACACCAGCGGGAGGTTCGTTCGCCATAGGAGCTGTCTACTGCACGGTGGTGCCGATCGACAAGTGATCAGCCGCCGGCCGTCGAGCGGGTGCGGAGGGTCAGGCCGTCACCGAAGCAGAACAGTGGATCTCGGCAGCCCGGCTCGTCCTCGGGCGTGCGCCGAACTGCTTCCGTGCTGCGGGGGATGTCGATGGGTAGCCGGCCCTGTGGGGTGATCCGGCCGGTCAGGGCGTCCAGCAACGCGTGGTCCGAACTTCCGTAGCTGACCACCAAGGCAGTGGCCACCGCGGTCAGCGGGGTGAGGATCGCCGGCCGATCCAGCGTCACCTCGATCACCAACGGCACCGCGGCGGCGATCCTGGCCAGCCGGGAGACCAGACCGGGCGGGAAGTCCAGCGAGCCCTGATGGAAGTAGGACTCCAGGAACAGGTCCGACCGGGGCTCGAACGGCGCCGACAGCCGGATCAGAGCGACATCGGCCTGCGCCGGATCGTCGACAACCGTCATGTCGGCAACGGCAGCCGGATCGACGTTCTCCAGGTAGACCCGGCTGCCGGCGTCCAGTGGCAACAACCGACGCTCGTCGGATCCATCCGTCAGCACGTCATTGGTCAGCACGGTGACGGAGCCGGCCTGCGCCAGGTGACCCTTCGCCCGGAACTCCGCATTGCCGACGACGATCGCGGCACTGTCCTCGTCGACGAACGGATCGTCGAACAGGCCCAACTGGAACTTGACGGTGAGCAACCGGCGGACCGATTCGTCAATCCGCTCGATCGTCACCCGGCCGGCCTGCAACAGATCCAGCAGCACCTCGACGCATTCCTCGCCGCCGAACTGGTCGGCACCGGCCGCGATGATCAACTCCATCCGGCCGGCCGGATCCAATTCCTCAACCCCCCAGGCCCGGGCCGGCAGCACCTGATCACCGACCCAGTTGTCGTTGATCAACTCCCAGTCGGTCAGCACCACGCCGTCGAATCCCATGGTGGTCCGCAGCAGATCGGTGACGATCTGCCGGTTGTAGCCGAAGCCAACCTCCCGGATCGGCACACCGTCGATCTGCAGGCCGACCGGCATGCCGTAGTAGGGCATCATCGCGCTGGTGCCGGCCTGGATCATCGGGCCGAACGGCGCCAGGTGATCAGCGAACCGGCCGCCGGTGTAGACCTGCTCCCGGCCGTAGGGGAAATGCGCGTCCTCGCCGCCGGCCTGCGGACCGGCCCCGGGGAAGTGCTTGGTGGTGCACGCCACGCTCTGTGGGCCGACGGTGCCGCGTTGCAGCCCGGCCAGGTAGGCCAGTCCCAGCTCGGTCACCAGGGCCGGGTCCTGCCCGAACGTTCCGGACTGTCTGGCCCAGCGCGGCTCGGTGGCCAGGTCGACGGACGGGTGCAGCGCCGCCCGGATCCCGACGGCCAAGTATTCCTGTCGGACAATGTCGGCGAACTCCCTGACCAGCAACGGATCTCGTAGTGCAGCCAGGCCCAGTGTCTCGGGCCACTGCGAGAATGCACCGGCGGTGAACGACACCCCGACGTTCTGCACGAAGGCATGCCGCGGATCGGTGGAAACGGTGACCGGGATGCCGTGCGGGCTGCGCTCGGCGACCAGCTGCAGGTTGTTGTGCCAGCGGGCCGCCAGCCGAGCGTCCTGCAGCAGATGCACGTTGAAGTGGTTGATGTACCTGCCCAGCACCACCTCGGACGTCGGTGACTTGCTGATGTCGCCCGGGTTCTCCAGCACGGTGCCGTCGGTGCCGGCCTCGATCACCGTGTGGAACATCAGCCCGGCCTTCTCCGACACCGACAATCGACCCAGCAGGTCCTCCACCCTGGCCGGCACCGGCAGGGTCGGATCCTCGTACGGCTCCATCGTTCCGTTGCTGTTGAGGTCCCGGAACTCGATGCCGTCGGCGGAGATGAGTCGGGTGGGTCGCATGTGCCGTCCTCGAGAAGGTCGTGGTGGGGCTGGAGCTACTCAGTATGCGGACGCGCCGAACTCTTCCATGCCGATCACCGGTTGCAACGCCCGGCGTACCTGGCGAGTGCTGAACCCACGCCGGATCACATTGTTGCCCAACACATTTCCCAGTGACCCCATGATCATCGCCTGATCCAGCGAGAGGTACCGGCGAGCGATGGTGCCCGACCCGGCGGCGACGGCGTCGAAGAACCCGCCCTCACCGTAAGCGCCGAGCTCCCGCTCAATCTTGACCAGGTTCGCGGCCGCGGCCGCTGGCTCGTAGCTCATTGCCAGGAACGACGCGTGCGGCGTCACCACCCCGTCGCCGTAGCTCGGCGTCGGATTGGTTGACGGTCGACAGTCGCCGAAACCGGGGTCGTAGTTGGTCTTTTCGCGATCAGAGAAGTATCCGTCGGGGTTCAGTCCGAGCGCGTCGACACCGAACTCCCGGTAGTCGGCGAACGGGTCGCTGGCCGGCGAGAAACCCCAGTATCCGTAGCCGGCCTCGATCATTCCGTGCTCCCGCTGGGCGCGAACGTGCAATGGGTGGTTCCGTCCCCAGGATCGGGGCGCCCATGACGCCTCCGGAACGAACATATCGGGCATCAGCTCCTCGAACATCGAACCGCCCCAGCCGGGCACGATGCGCATCCCGCGGTAGCTGTAGGCACCTTCGAAGACGTCCAGCCCCAGGTAGCGCCGGGTCTCCCCGGAGGGTCGGCTCTCCTGCCAGGACCAGTCGCAACCGGCCGGGAAGGTCCGCCACATCGCGAAGTACTGTTGCCGCGGTATCTGCCCGGCGATGATTCCCAGGTAGCTGGTGATCCTGGTCTCCGACACGGTGGTGTCGTAGTGGTGGTTGGTGTACCAGACATCGGGACCGATGCCGATGTGGTTGCCGGTGAAGGTGCTGGAGCCGGCCGGCGGTGGGGCGTCGTAGAAGCCGCCGTGGATCAGCCCGCCCGGAAGCGACGCATTCCGGTCGAAGAACATGTCCCAGCGCATCCGGTCGAAGAGCTGTCCGGCCAGCCTGGACGCGGACGGAACCGTCTCTCGGACCACCATCAGCGCAGCACCCAGCCAGCCGTTGTCCACGCTGGAGGCGAACGGGTACACCCGGTCTCCGGTACCCGGCCAACTGGTCAACACCTCGCCGGAGGACTCGTCGTACCAGTTGTAGAACATTCCGCTCGGCCGGTGGTGACCCATCCGGGCCAGCGTGGTCAGCGTCCGCCGGACCCGCTGTGCGCATTCGCCGTGACTGATCAGCCGAAGTTCTTGTGCTGCAACGGTACTCCACAGATAGCCGCCGATGTTGGTCGGCGAGGTGTAGCCACTGCGGTCGGCAGCGGCCAGCGATGCGTCGATGTTGTCGGCCGGCAGACCGGTGCGCGGATCCGTCATCGCCACCAGTGATGTCCAGGTGTCGGCAGCCCAGCGTCGCCCGCGAGCGGTCGCCGACTCCGGTGCCGGGTGGGTGGACCAGGTCGGGTGGTTCGGCGCTGCCCTCTTCTGGGTTGGGTGGGATGCGGTGGCCGCTGCCCAGGCGGGTTGGGCAGACAACAGGCCGGCCACGGTGGTGGCCAGTCCGGCCGCGATGAACGATCGGCGATCGAGTGGAGACATCAGGAGAACCCTTTCGTCGCAGCAGGTGTCGAGTTTGGCGCCGGGTTGGCGGGCAGTCGATCACCGCGAATGGCCAGCATCACTTGATGCCGGTGGTGGCGATTCCTTCGATGAAGCGGCGTTGGAAGACCATGAAAACCACCAGGATCGGCACCGTCACTACCACGGCTCCGGCCAGCAGCAGCCCGTACTGGGTTTGGTTCTGGCCGGTCGAGTACAGCGCAAGAGCAACCGGCAGGGTGTAGGTCTTTTCGTTCTGGGCGACCACCAATGGCCACAGGAAGTTGTTCCAGCTGCCCAGAAAGGTAAGGATGCCCAGGGTGGCCATTGCCGGACTGCACAGCGGCAGATACACCCGGCTGAAGATCTTCAACTCGCCGGCGCCGTCCACCCGGCCGGCGTCCTGCAGGTCCTTCGGCAGCCCCGAGATGAACTGGCGCATCAGGAATACCCCGAACGGGCTCACCAGGAACGGCAGGATCAGGCCGGGCAGACTGTCGGCCAGGCCGGCGTTCACCACCAGCACGAACAGCGGAACGAAGGTCACCACGCCGGGGATCATCAGGGTGCCCATCACCAGCCCGAACAACACCCTCTTGCCGCGGAACTCGAGCATGGCCAGGGCATATCCGAGCATCGAGCAGAACAGCAGGTTCCCGACTGTCACGATCACCGCGACGATTACCGAGTTCAGGAAGAAGTGCCCGAAGTTCAATCCGGAGAACAGTTGCGTGTAGTTGTTCGGCGAACCGCTCTGCGGCAGGAACGTCGGTGGAACCTTGCGCAGCTCGCCGTCACTCTTGAAGCTGCCCAACACCATCCAGACGAACGGCGCGATGACGACGATCAGCCCGATCCCGAGGATCAGGTAGAGCAGGCCGCGGCTGATGGGCCGGGCGTCGGTGCGGGTGGTCATGCTCAGTCCGCCTTTCGCAGCAGTCGGAACTGCACGGCGGTGACGATGGCTATCACCACGAACAGCAGGTAGCTCATCGCCGATGCCAACCCATACTTTCCGAAGCCGAACTGCTGGTAGGTGTACATGGACACCGAGAGGGTGCTGTCCAGCGGACCGCCTCGGGTCATCACGAACGGTTCCTCGAAGAACTGCAGATAACCGATGCCGGTGGTGACCGAGACGAACAGCACCGTCGGCCGGAGCAGCGGCAGTGTGATACTGCGAAACCGTTGCCAGCCATTGGCTCCGTCGATCGATGCCGCTTCCTGCAGGGAGGCCGGGACGCTCTGCAGGCCGGCCAGGAAGATGATCATTGCGGTGCCGAAGTTGCGCCAGACCGCCATCATGATCAGCGCCGGCATCGACCAGGTCTGCGACTGCAGCCAGTTCGGTCCGGTGATTCCCACCCAACCCAGCACCGTGTTCAGCAGTCCCTCCGGCTGCAGGACGAACCGCCAGACGACGGCGATGGCGACGATCGAGGTGACCACCGGTGTGTAGAAGCCCAGCCGGAAGAACGACCGCAGCCGGTTGATCCCCTTGTCCAGAGCGACCGCCGCTGCCAGCCCGGCGATCAACGTCAGCGGCACTCCGACCAGCACGAAGTATGCGGTGTTGCGGGCCGCCTGCAGGAAGGTCGGGTCGCTCAGCGCGGTGGCGTAATTGTCGAAGCCGATCACATTGACCGCGAACGGGTTGCGGAGATCCCGTCGGGTGGTGTCGGTGAAACTCATGAACAGCGATTGCAGTACCGGCCATAGGGTGAGTGCGGCGAACAGCAGGCAGAACGGTAGGGCCAGTACCCAGGCGGCCGGTGCCTCCCGGAGCCGCCACCGCTGTCGCGGCGCGACGTCGGGCGGCTGTCCGGCCGCCCCGACCTGGCCCGGGGCGGGCGGCGATTCGGTGGTGGGCTGGATGGACATCGGAGTTACTTCCCGGTCCCGATGGACTGAGCCTTGGCCTGCACCGCCTTCAGCGCGGCGGCGGGATCCTCGCCGGTCTTCATCACCTTCTCCATCTCGGAGTCGAAGGCGGCCGTGACCTGCTCCCAGGTGGCGAAGGCCGGCGGTGCCTTGGCGGTGGCCAACTGGGTGCCGAACTTCGCCAACTTGGCGTCGCTCTTGAGCGCCGGATCATCCCAGGCCGACTGGATACTGGGCAGGTCCGTGGACTGCTGGTACCAGGCGACCTGGGTCTTCGGCTGGGACAGGTACTGGACGAACTTCCAGGACGTCGCCTTGTTCTTGCTGGACTTGAAGACGGCGAAGTTGGATCCGCCGACGAACGAGGTCGACGTGACCTTCTTGGGCAGCGGCATCACGTCGTACTTGTCGGCGAAGCCGGCGCCGCCGACGTCCTCGACGGCCTTCATCGTCCATGGCCCGGAGATCAACATCGGCACCGAACCATCGGTGAAGGCGGCTTCGGCCTGGCCCTCCGGTTGTGCCTTGTCGGCAATCCCGTCGGTGAAGAAGCTCTGGTAGTACTTGACCGCTTCGATCATTTGCGGAGTGTCGAAGGTGTAGTTGCCGTTCCCGTCGGTCACGTCGGCGCCGTTGGACCAGCCGAACGGCACGATGGTCTGCCAGGAGCCGCCCTTGCCCGGTTGCAATCCGAGGCCGAACTTGGCACCGGCTTTGTCCTGCATGGCTTTGGCCATCGCCTTCAGGCCGTCCCAGTCGGTCGGCGGGGTGGTGATACCGGCCTTCTTGGCCAGGTCGGTGCGGTAATAGACCAGTCTGGTCTCGACGTACCAGGGCACACCGTAAGAGGTTCCGTTCACCTCGGTGGTCTGCTGGGCACCCTTGAAGAACACCGAGCTGTCGATGTCGGAGGGCGTTGGATCCAGTGCGTCGAGACTGGCGAACTCACCCATCCAGGTGGTGCCGACCATCGCCGCGTCCGGCGTGGTACCGGCAGTGATCGCATTGGTGAACTTGTCGTGGGCGGCGCTCCACGGCACCGGCGTCACCTGCACCTTGACACCGGGATTGGCGGCCTCGAATTCCTTGGCCAGCGCGCCGAGCTTCTCGCCCTCGGTGCCCATCGCCCAGACCGTGATGGTCCCGGATGCCTTGGCGTCAGCGATCTTGCTGGTGTTGGCGCTGGAGCCGGCACCGCCGTCTGCGGCCGGCGTCTCGTCGCGGCCGCAGGCCGATGTCAGCAGCAAGACCGAGGTCAGTACCGCGAGTGCGGGTCGGATCCTTCTCATCAGGAGTACTCCTTCATAGTCGACGTGCGGCGGGCTGGTGCGGATTCAGGGGCGGGAGATCGGTGCTGTGCTCGGTGACAGTGGCGCGGGACAGCCGCAGGACTGCCGGATCACCAGTTCGGTGGGTAGCACCGTCGGAGTGCTGCGGGCCGGTGCGCCGCCGATCCGGTCGTGCAGTCGGGTGGCGATCAGCGAGCCGAGTTCGCGCACCGGTTGCCGGACGGTGGTCAGTCCCGGCTCGACGTATCGGGCTGCCATCACATCGTCGAAGCCGACCACCGCGACGTCGCTCGGGACTCGCAGCCCGAGTTGCTTGAGCCGGTGGATGACCGACAGTGCCAGCTCGTCGTTGGCACAGACCAGGGCGTCGGCATCCAGCCGGCCGGCGACGATGTCCTCGGCGATCCGGGCGCCCTCCGCCTCGACGAACGGGGTGCCGATGGCGGGCGTCGCCGGCTGGCCGTCGGCGCCCGGCCGGTTCCCGGCGTGGGCGTCGACGAATCCGGCGTACCGGTCGCGGACGTCGGGCGCGGAATCCGGGTCGCCGACGAAGTGCAGTCTGCGCCGGCCGTGATCCATCAGATGACGGGTGAGACTCATGGTGCTGCTGCGGTTCTCGGCGGTGACGGACTCAACGCCGGCGGCCTGGTCGCCGGCGATCACCATCATCGGGATGGTGGCGGCCAGCCCGGTCAGCACCCGTCCCGGCAACCCGACGGCGCCCAGCACGGCGATGCCGTCGACCTTGGCCGCCAACCGGCGGACGGCGCGCACGATGTCGGACTTTCCGTGCGCGAGCATCAACAGCACGCTCTGTCCGGCATTGGCGGCCGCTGCTTCGTAACCCATCAGCAACTCGGAGTAGTACGGACCGGAGAGCTCGGGCAGCACCAGACCGTGGGCCTCGTTCTGCCGCACTGCCAGTGACCTGGCCGACCCGGCGGGCACGTAGTCGAGATCGGCGACCGCGGCCTGCACCCGGGTGCGGGTGTCGGCGGCCACCATGTCGGGACGGGACAGCACCCTGGAGACGGTGGCGATCGACACGCCGGCCGCCTCGGCGACGGCATAGATCGTCACCGTCGACCGCTTCTCGGGTACCGCTGAAACCATCGGCCCACCTAAGTGTAAGCGCTTACATTCGCGAGTGTGAGTGTCTCCCGACGACCTGGTGGATGACAAGGTCCGCGACCGAGGTCAACCCGAACGGCGGCACCCGCCCCGGCGGTGCTGCCTTCGGATTGGGCCGGCTCGGCTACTCGTCGTGACGGCTCGAGTTCGCAGATGACCATGGTCTGCTGCACGACAATCTGGACAAAAATCCGGCATCCGGCGTGCAGCGCGCCATGATCAACACCGCTCACGTCCTGGACGTGACCCGGCGGAAGCGATACCTGGAGATCATCTTCGACGTCAGAGCTCCAGGGTGAACATCAACGTGGCGTTGTCGGCGACGCTGATCGTGCTTCCCGGCGCGACGGGCTGATGGTCGTACATCACAGGTCGAGACTCACGGCCTCATGGTCAGTCCGTCATGGTCGTCGTCAATCCGATTGCGAGCGCCACGGTCGTCAGTGCTCCGACGATGTCTACAGTTCCGACATGACCCGCTACGTGATCGATGCACCCACCCTGTTGCACGTTGTCGCCGTGGGTCTCCAGGTCAGTCCTGCGCACAAGCTGGTGGCTCCCAACCTGATCCGCTCGCAAGCACTCGCGTTGCTGCTCGACGGGGTCCGCAGCGGTGATCTCACCGAGTCACAGGCACTGGCACAGCATGACCGACTCACCGAGGTGAAGATGCGGCTACTCGGTGACCGGGTTTCCCGCCGGACCGCCTGGAAGATCGCACTGGAGCAGGGCTGGGAGAGCACGTACGAAGCGGAATACCTTGCCGTCACGAAACTTCAGGCCGACGCGTTGGTCACTGTGGACGCGGCTCTGGCGAAGAAGGCCAACGGTCTCGTGCCGTTGGCACCTCTCGAAGCACTCACCGAGGACCAGGTCTAATCGCTCCGACGACGCCCGGAGCGCGACGATGATCGTCGTTGCCGAGGATGGCCGGGAAACAGGTCCAAGACGTGCGCACGCGAGCCATGGTCGGGCAACGGCCGGCTGTTATTCTCAGCGCGATTGTCAGGGCTTCAGCAACGTGGCCCGCCCGTCCCGAATGGGACTGATTGCGGTGGACCGGCGTCGCGAATATCGGTCTATCGGGCCATCAGGAAAAGAGCCATGAGCGAGCAAATTCCGCCGGCCGCCGCCGGCCAGGCCGACGGTGCACAGGTCCAGAGCGATGCCGAAGACGCCGACCTGGCCAGCAGTCTGGCCAAATTGGCCCAGCTGGCTGTCGGACACGGCCAGCAGGGGCTCGAAGACATGCTGAGCCACGTCGCGGTTTTCGCCACCCAGGCCATTCCGGGTGCCGACGGCGCAGGTCTGACCCTGTTCGAGAACGATCGGGCCGACACCCTGGTGGCCAGCGCCACCTTCGTCCGTGAGATCGATGCCATCCAGTACGGCATCGGCGAGGGCACCTGCATCAGCGCCGCCGCCGAAGGCCGCACCATGCGTTCGGGCTCGCTGGGTGGCGATCCGTTGTGGCCACATTTCGGCCCGCGGGTGGGACGGCTGGGGGTGCACAGTGTGCTGTCGTTGCCGCTGGTCGGCCCGGGCGGGGTGCTCGGCGCGATGAACGTGTATGCCCACCGGAAGAACTCTTTCGACGACCGTGCCGTGCAGTTGGGTGAGCTGTTCGCGGTGCCGGCGGCAATCTCGGTGATGAACGCCCAGGCGTTGACCCAGGCTCGACGGTTGGCGGTGCACTTGCAAGGCGCCATGACGACCCGCGCCACCATCGATCACGCGCTCGGCATCATCATGAGCCGCGCCGGATGTACCGCAGACGAAGCCTTCTACCGGCTTCGCGGGATCAGCCAGACCGACCACCTGAAAGTCGTCCAGGTCGCCAGAAACATCGTCAATGACGCCGTCAAGCGCGCCCGCGCTCGCCATACTCACACTGAAATGCCTGATCAGCGGCAGTGATAGCGTGGGCTGGACGGCATCGACGGGCCCCGAACCGCCGTTTCCAGCCATCACTTGCCGCCGCGGACTGCGGCAGCGTGGACGTTGCCAAACTGATCGGCGATCGGGCCGCCCGGACCTCCACTCATGGAAATCCCGGCTGCGCTGGCTGCCGATCTCGCCCTGCTCGCCGCCGCGCTCGATGGCGAGCAGCCTTCCATCGAAGCGTCGCTCGATGCGTTGCTGCTCGATCTGCAGGTCGCCGTTGACTCCTTCGTCGGCTGTGTCGTCACCGTGGTGATGAACGACCACTTGATCGTCTTCAGCGCGCTGCCGGATGCCGTTGACCGATCCCTGATCGCCACCTCCGTCCGGCTCCCACTACGAATTATCGGCGCAGCGGATGCCGGCGGCGCGATGGTGTTTTACGCGGCGCGCTCAGGAGCTTTCGTCGACCTGGCCGCTGACCTCGGCTTCGCGCTGCATCTCGACCCGGGAATGCTCGTTCTCGACGGTGACCTACCGCCGCCCGACCGGGCCATCGGACTGGCCACCGTCACCCACATCAACCGGGCAACCGGCATCTTGATCGAACGCGGACACACCGCGACGGCCGCGCGCGGAGAACTGGACCGACTCGCCGAGGTCGCGGATTGCACTGTTCACGCGGCGGCGCAACAGCTGATTGCCTCCATCACCGTCCAGCCGGAGCCGGGGACAGCGCTGTGAGGTTGACGGAAGCGGATATCGGCGCTCTACTGGAGTAGCTGAACCCACCAGCCTGCCTGGGGCCGGGTGCGCCGTAGATGCACGCCGCACACCCGAGAACCTCTTCCAGCCCAGGATCCGTTTCAGCGATCCTGTTGGCAGCTCGGACATCGAGTCCGGACTCGGTGCGACAGGTCGCATTCAGGCACGTGCCTCGAACGGCCCACGATGATCCCCTTATCCAGCATTTCCGACGATGCTGCTGTTCGCAGGTCGGCGGCCGACGTGATCCGACACTGGCGGACGCGCTCATGACCGCGCTCGCGCAGCCGGCACAGCTACCGACGAAAGCCGGCAGCGACTATGCGACCGTGCTGAAGTCGGTGCAGGCGCTCGGACTGATGCGTCGTCGCTACGGGTTTTACCTGACCAAGGTTGCGCTGTTGCTGCTGGCGATGGGTGGGGTGTGGGTCGGGTTCGCCTTGGTCGGGCGCAGCTGGGCGCAGCTCGGCATCGCCGCCGGTTTGGCGGTGGTGATCGTCCAGATCATCTTCATCAGCCACGACGCCGCACACAAGGAGATCTTCCAGTCGACGAAGGCCAACGAGATGTTGGCGTTGATCCTCGGTACCGGCATCGGCGGGATGAGCCTGGCGTGGTGGAACATCAAGCACACCAGGCATCATGCCGCACCGAATCAGATCGGTAAGGATCCTGATATCGACCCGTCGATCGTGCACTTCTATCCCGCCGAGAAACCCATCCGATCCAGACTGGCATTGGCCGCCCACGCCCGGCAGGGCTGGTGGTTCTATCCGCTGCTGGTCGTCGAGGCGCTGAATCTGCACGTGCAGAGCGTCGTCGCGTTGATCACCACCCCGACCATGAAGCGACGCAAGATCGAACTTGGCCTGCTCGCTGTTCGGCTCGGCGGATTGCCGGCGATGTTGTTCATTCTCCTGCCGGCCGGACTCGCCGCGGCGTTCCTCGGCGTACAGCTTGCGGTGACCGGCGTCTACCTGGGTGCCGCGTTCGCGGTCAGCCACATCGGGATGAAAATCGTTCCACCGACAGAGAAAATCGGCTTCCTGCACCGACAGGTCCTCAGCTCCCGCAACGTCGCCGGCGGCCGACTGGCCAGCTTCGCCATGGGCGGCCTGAACTATCAGATCGAACATCACCTGTTCCCCAGCATGCCGCGGCCGAATCTCCGGAAGGCCCGCCCGATCGTCCAGAACTATTGCCGGCAGAACGATATCGACTACCACGAGGTGCCGATCCACCGGGCCTGGGCCATCGTCATCAGGTATCTGAACAAGGTCGGCATGGCCGGTCGGGATGCCTACGGATGCCCGACCGCATCCATCCTGCGCTGACGACCCCCCGACTTCGGCAGGACTCGGCGCAGGCTGGCGGGCTCGCGGGTAGGGGACGTGCGTGGGCCGGGTGCCGGCCCCGTCGGCCCGGCCTTGGGCGACAACCCTACGAACCAGGTCCGACAGTCGACCGGCCCAGAAGCCCTGCAGCACAGTACATTCGATAACAAGGCGATAACGATCCGGCAGGGACGCGGGTTGGCGGGTCCAGGTTCGGCACTGGGCCGTCACTGGGTGACGGGTTCGTCCGGATCCGCTGGCAGCGGTTGCTGGTGCACCCGGCCCGACTCGGGCATCGGTTCGGTGCCGAGCTCGGGGAACGGGTCATAGCCGTGGTAGTGCCGGATCATGCTGTTGGCCACCGCCAGCGTCGGGACCGCGAACAACGCACCGACGATGCCCAGCAGGGACGAGCCGACCACCACCGCGAGCAGGACGGCCAGCGGATGCAGGGACACTGCCTTGCCCATCAGGAACGGTTGCAGCACATGGGATTCCAACTGTTGCACCAGCAGCACCACACCGAGCATCACCAACGCCGAAACCGGTCCGTGGGTCACCAACGCCACCAGCACCGCGACGGCGCCGGACGCAATCGCGCCGACGATCGGGATGAACGAAGTGATGAACACCAGCAGCGCCAACGCGATCACGAACGGCAACCGCAGCACGGCGGCGCCGATGCCGATACCGATGGCGTCGATGGCGGCGACGACCACCTGGACCCGGACATAGGACGACAGGCTCACCCAGCCGCGGCGGCCGGCCTGAAAGGTCGGCTCCTGGGCGGCTCTGGGCAACAAACTGACCAGGAACGACCAGATCTGCTTGCCCTGGGACAAAAAGAAAAAGGTGGCGAACAAGGCGATCAGGATGCCGGCCAGGAAGTGCCCTGCCGAGCCGGCCCATTCGGTGCCCCTGGATATCCAGCTGGACGAGCCGTTGCCGCTGAACGCCGCCTTCGCCTTGGCGATGTAGGACTGTAGCTGCGGTTCGGACAGATGCAGCGGCCCGGTGTGCAGCCAGTCGGTGATCTTCTGCAAGCCACCCTTCGCCTGCTCCAACATGCCGGACATACCGGAAGCGATCTGGGTGCCGGCGAAAGTGAGCAGACTGGCGAACACCACGATGAACCCGATCACCGCGGTGAACGTTGCCAGCGCGCCGCGGAAATGCCACTTGACCCGCAGGAAGCGAGCGACCGGCGCGAGCAACGCGGTGATCAACATCGCCACCGCCAGCGGGACGACCACCATGCTCAACGTCTGCAGTGCGATCACCAGCAGCACGATCATCGCGATCACCACCAGCAGCCGCCATGACCAGCCGGCTGCCACCACCAACGGGTAGGCGACGTGTTTCGGATCGGGACTCAACCGCTCCGGCCGGTGCCGGCGTACAGCTGGTGTCGCAGGGTCGTTCGGCAACGGCCGCACCAAACCGCCGTCCGGATGCTCCGGTCGCTTGTTCATGACCCTCCGCTGATCGTAGGCAGTTGTCGAACGTCTCAGCGAGAGGCTATCGGTCCTGACCGGAGCTGGTCAGCGGCTGCGGTGCAGCGCAAGGCCACCGAGCTTGCCCAGCAGTGCGACAGTGCCGATCAGCATGCCGGCGAACAACGGACAACCTGACATCATGGCAAACCTCCAGAGAATTGATGGACACTCTCGATAGTGGCTGATGGTAGTTGCCCGATGACCGGAAATCTGGTGGTCCAGGAACTCCGCTGGCCAACGTGGACAGTCCAGGCGGGGCTGGTCGAGCTCGTGTCATGAAGGGCTCCGGCGGCACCGGCCGGACGGTGAGCGTCGGTCCTCCAGCGAGTCGTTAAGGCATTGTTCAGCCGCGCATGTTCTGACGTCTGCATTGGTCGAGGAGATTGACGGACGTTAACGGAGTCTCGTCCCAGGAGGAACCATGTCGATCTCACGCCGTCAACTGCTCGGCGCCACCGCCCTGAGTGGGGTGGGGGTGCTGGCCACCTCCGCCGGTGTGGCCAGTGCTGCCCCACGTTCGTGGGGCGATCATCAGCATCCGTCCTCTGTCGGCCCGCTGTTCCCGCCGTTGTCTGCCAAGTCGGGTGATCTGCTGGCGCTGCCTGCCGGGTTCAGCTACGAGGTCGCCGCGGTGTCCGGTCAGACCGAGATCCATGACGGCACCGGCAGGATCATCGGAAAGACGCCCGAGCGTCCCGACGGCACCAGCACCGTCGAGCACCGCGGCCGACTGCGGCTGATCCAGAACCACGAAGGCAGCCCTGGTGCGGAGTTCCCGGTACCGCTGGTGACGGGCACGGTCTACGACCGGGGCGCCCTCGGCGGCGGATGCACCGTCATCGAGACCACCCGTAACGGCCATCGACTCTCCGAATGGGTCGGTCTGTCAGGCACGTACAGCAACTGCGCCGGCGGGCCGACTCCGTGGGGAAGTTGGCTCACCTGCGAGGAGACCGAGGCCAAGGCGGGCACCGGGACGTTGGAAAAGGACCATGGCTACGTTTTCGAGGTGTTCGCCGGCGGGCCGGACGAACAGTCGCCGCTGCCGATCACGGCATGGGGGCGGGCGGCCCACGAAGCTGTGGTCATCGAACCGTCGCGGACCCGTGCTTACCTCACCGAGGATGCCAGCGGACCCACCGGACTGCTCTACCGGTGGACCGCCCAGCCCGGCTACCGGCTGCGGGCACACATCGCGCAGTCATTGAAGCCGAACGACGGCACACTTCAGGCACTGGCGGTGCTGACCAACGACGGCAGTGTGCTGCCCGACCTGGCGTATGTCACCGCGGCCCAGATCGGCCGACCGTTCGCGACCAAGTGGGTCACGGTGCCCGACCGGCATGCAACCACCACCTCTCTGCGCAAGCAGTTCGCCGCCGGCCAGGTGACCCGGTCCAAGAAGCTCGAGGGGGCTTGGGGTGATCTGAGCGGCATGTACTTCGTCGCCAGCTTCGCATTCGCCGCAGCTGATCTGCCGGCGAATGCGACCAAGCATGACGGGCAACTGTGGTACTACGACTATGCCGACGAAACGCTGACGCTGAAAGCGTACTTTCCGTACAATGAGGTGCTACACGCCGAGACACCTGGCTGGGAAACAGCTCTCGGCGCGAGTCTGGACCTGGCCTTCGACGGACCCGATGGCTGCCACGTGTCGCCCCACGGAGGTCTCATCCTGACCGAGGACGGCAATACCGCCAACCACGTACTGAGTTGGAACCCGCAGACGGGCGCCCAGGCGATCGCCCGCAACCTGATCGTGCTGGAACAGAACTCATTGGGCGGCAACGTCTACAGCGAGATGACGGGGCCCAACTTCTCCCCGGACGGCACCACTCTGTTCGCCAACGTTCAAGAACCAGGACACGTCTTCGCCATCCGCGGGCCTTGGGGCAAGTACCTGGCCTAGAACCACGGTGCGATTCACGATGCCCGCCGACGAGCACCGCTGGATATCGGCCGACGCGCTCGGCACTGAGACGTGGCAGGCACATCCCCCTTGGTTCGAGGATGATGCCGGTGATATCGCTTGGTGGCTGCGAAGACGACAAGGCGCTCAATTGTCAACGGTCTGACGTTCCGCGGTGCAGCTCCCGGGACAGTTCACGAGTTTCAGCGATGACCGTCAGGGTTTCGCCGAGAAGCTGAATCTGATCGGGGCTCAGTGCTGCGACGAATGCTTGTTCGTGCCGCTCCGCGACGGTCCGCAGGCGTGCGAGCAGGTCCTGACCTTTGGCGGTCACGGTGATTTCGTGATTGCGGCGGTCTTCGATGCTGCGCCGGCGCTGGACCAACTCGTCCGACTCCAGGCGGTCAAGCACCGCGACCACCCGACTCGGTCCGATACCCATCTGCTGGCTGACGACACGTTGACTGATTCCCGGCCGGCGGCCGACCAGGCGCAGCAGACCGGCCTCTGAGGGGGTGATCCCCAGCTCGCGCACGGCGGTGTCGAACGCGGCCGCGGCGTCGGCGCCGACCTGCGCCAGCAGAAAGGCGATCCGGTGAGGTGAGCGTGACGGTGCCATGGCGTGATGATATATCCCTTGCAGAATCATTCATGCGATGTATCATTCATCGCATGAATGAACAACGGGTTACCACGCCGGACGCCGCACCCAGCCCACCGCACTTCGGACCACATCCGGGCCTGCTCATGAGTGTGAGCCTGGCGCTGCTGATCGCGAGCCTGGCTTGTACGGCGATCCTCACCGGCGGTGACGTCATCCCGTCCCCGTTCGGAAGCAGCGCCGACGTGGCCGCGTTCTACTCCGCCAACGGCGGCGTCGTCCGGCTCGCAGCTCTGTTGCAGTTGGGCTCGGCGATCCCGCTCGGTATCGGCACCGCGACCTTCCACGCGCGCCAGCAACGACTGGGCATTCGGGTACCGGGCCCGACCATCGGGCTCTTCGGCGGTACCGCGGCCGCGGTTCTGCTTGCGGTCTCCGCCTGCATCACCTGGACCCTCGGCCAACCCGATGTCATTGCCCAACCGGGTATCGCCCACACGCTCGCCTATCTGTCGTTCGGATCGGGTGGGTTCGCCCATGTTCTCGGACTCGGCCTACTGGTGGCCGGTGTCGCGGTCCCTGCCCTGCTTCTCAGGCTGATGCCCCGGGCATTCTGCCTGCTCGGGCTGGTGGTCGCGGTCATTGCCGAGTTGAGTTTCCTGTCGATGGTCGTGACACCGCTGCAGTACTTGATTCCCATCGGTCGCTTCGGATCGCTGGTCTGGCTCGTCGCGGCCGGCTTCCTGCTGCCCCGCACCCGTCACACCCAGCAAGAAAGTCCATCATGAGGACACCCCTGCACGGCCTTTCCGCCCTGGTACTCGGTGCCAACGGCCGGATCGGAAATGAGATCGCCTGGGCGCTGGGAACAGCCGGTGCCGGACTCACCATCGCGGCGCGCAACGGGCAGCACCTCGACGCGCTGAAAGCCGACCTCACGGCGGCCGGCATCGTCTGCCGCGCGATGCCCACCGACATCGCCGACGACGATCAGATCGCTGCTTTGGTGCACACTGCCGATCACGATGGCCTCGACATCGCCGTCAACAACGCGGGTGTTGCACACTTGCCGGCACCGCTCGACCAGCTTGACATGCTCGACATCGACCGGGTGCTGTCGGTGACGTTGCGCGGGGTCATGATCGCAATGAAGCACCAACTCGGCGCACTACGGAACGATGGCGCGCTGGTGAACGTGGTCTCGACTGCCGGACTGTCCGGCTCCCCTGGGATGTCCGCCTACGTCGCGGCCAAGCACGGTGTGGTCGGGCTGACTCGGACCGCCGCCCTCGACTACGCCGATCGCGGCATTCGGGTCAACGCGGTCGCACCGGGCGCCATCGAATCAGGGCCGATCACCCACCAGCCGCAGGAGATGCGCGCACGGGTGGGCTCCTTCGCCCCTCTGGGCCGGCTCGGACAAGCAACTGAGGTGGCCTCCGCCGTCGCCTGGTTGGCGTCGCCGGAAGCGTCATTCACCACCGGCGCCGTGCTCACCGTCGACGGTGGAAAGGGCGCCCGCGGCGCCTAGCGAGCTTGATCTCCCGCGTCGCGTAGCGAGCTTGATCTGCCAACTGACCACCACGTCGCCGGTGGCTGCACGATCAACCCGAGTGCTCCGGAGCCCTGCCTGCTTCCCGGACGCCGACAGCGCCCGATGTTCACCTCACGGCCATTTCCCCACCCGGGTTTGGTACGGCCGTCAGTTGCGGGATTACTGACAGCCATCAATCGGGCTGAGCCGCTCTGACGGGATAGCTTGCGGTGCAAACATTCCGCTCTGACAGAGCCGCGCGTCGGCTATTCGCTTGCAGAGTGTGAGATTGCTGCGGCAGTCGGTCCCTGGTGAGCAATTCACTTCAGGGCCAGCGGGTGTTCCACCGGACGACAGCCGCGGGGAGTTGGGTCGGTGCGATGACCGGCGCACACCCCGAACGGCGCCGAAGAGAGATCGAGGGTTACAGATGCGCATACCGAAGTGGAGCAAACGAAGCGTGATCGTTGCGTCGGTGCTGGTGCTGGCCGCCGGTGGCGGCGGGATTGCTTACGCCACTGGTGTTTTCGGCAAGAACAAGCCGCTGGCGGACAACACCGTGGGCCAGCAGGCCGACGGCACCTATTTGATGCAGACCAACCAGTACGTGAGCCCGGTCGGTGAGGTGATCACCGAACGAGGCCGGCCGTTCGGTCTGACACTGAGCCCGGACGGCAAGACCGCCGCGGCACTGAACAACGGCGGCGCCACCACCGGCATGGTGACGGTGTTCGATCTGGTGAACCACCTGGTGGTGCAGCAGGTCGGCACCGGCGGCAAGTCCATCGGCGGCATCCTGTACTCCGCCGACGGCAAGCAGTTGTGGGCCACCCAGCCCAGCGGCGTCACCCGGTTCGACGTGGCAGTCGACGGCAAGCTCGGCAACCAGGTGGTGGTGAAGGTGCCCGGTGTGGACGGACGGCAGCCGGTACCGGCCGGTCTGGCCTGGGCGCCGGACGGGAAACTGCTCGTCACCCTCAGTGCGAATAACACCCTCGGGGTGATCGACCCCGCCGGCAACACCCTGGTCCAGCAGATCAAGGTCGGCAACGTGCCGAACTCGATCGTGGTGATCGACGGCGAGGCCTACGTCAGCAACCAGGGCGGCCGGCCGGCCACCGCGACCGATCGCACCGATCAGTCCTACGGCACCGACATCGTCACCAACAACCGGGACGCCGTGCCGTCGACCGGATCGGTGTCCGAGGTCGATCTGGCGGCCGGCAAGGAGATCAAGACCTTCAAGGTCGGGGTCGGTCCGAGCGCGATGCTGGCCGTCGGCGACACCCTGCTGGTGGCCAATACCGACGACGACACCATCTCCACCATCGACACCGACCGCGGTGAGAAGACCCGCACGTTCCAGACCAACCCGGCGCCCGGTTCGCCCTACGGCGCCCAGCCGAACGGACTGGCAATGATCGACCAGACACACCTGGCCGTCAGCCTCGGTCGGTTCAACACCGTGGCGATGTACGAGTTCACCTCGGGTCGGGCGGAGCCCAGCTTCGAGGGGCTCATTCCGGCCGGTTCCTACCCCAGTGGGATCGCCTTCGATCAGCAGCTGGGCAAGCTGGTGGTGGCCAGCGAGCAGGGCATCGGCCCGGTCGGTCCGGACGGCACCGTCAAGGAGGGCGTCGGCACCGACCCGGCAACCGGGAAGCTGGGCTACAACTTCATCGGCACGGTTCAGACGATCGCGCCGCCGTCGGACCAGCAGATGCAGCAGTGGACGCAGAAGGTCTTTGCCAACAATCAATGGAACGGCCTGATGCAGCGCAACGCCACCGCAGCCGGCTGCACCGCCCAGCAGAAGGATGCGAAGGGCCGGTGCCCGAAGCGCAAGCCGGTTGCCGTCCCGGTGCGGATCGGAGATCCCTCCACCATCGCGCACGTGTTCATGATCGTGAAGGAGAACCGCACCTACGACCAGGTACTGGGTGACGAACCGCGCGGCAACGGCGATCCGAGCCTGGCCCAGTTCGGCGGCAAGGTCACTCCCAATCTGCATCAGCTGGTTAAGCAGTTCCCGTTGGTGGACAACCTGTATTCGGACGGGACGAACTCCGCCGAAGGGCATCATTGGCTGAACCAGGCCTTCGTCAACAACTACATGCAGCAGATGTACGGCAGCTACACCCGCTCGTACCAGACCGGCGATCCGATGAGCAACGTGCAGAGCGGCTGGATCTGGGGCAATGCCCAGCGCAGCGGCAAGTCGGTGGTCAACTGGGGCGAGCAGATCGACCGCTTCGTCGACGCCGACGGCAAGGGCACGCCCGCCGGCAGCTGGCCGCAGTGGTACCAGGACTCGAAGATCCTGGAGCACAAGGCATCCGGCGAGCTGCACGTCCCGATCGGCACCTACCAGGCCAAGACCGACATCCCGTCGCTGCAGGCCGTCACCAAGCCGAACTACCCGAACTTCGATTTGAACATCCCCGATCAATACCGGGTGGATCTGTTCCAGCGCGACTTCGCCAAGTATGTCCGGAACAACGATCTGCCGAATCTGAACATGATGTGGCTGTCCAGCGACCATACCCAGGGCACCACTCCTGGCCGGATCACCCCGTCCGCCTACGTGGCCGACAGCGATCTCGCTGTGGGTCGGATCGTCGACACCATCTCGCACAGCAAGTACTGGGCCACCTCGGCAATCTTCGTGATCGAGGACGATTCACAGAACGGTGTCGATCACGTTGACGGGCATCGTAATCCGACGCTGGTGGTCAGTCCGTACGCCAAGCGGGGCGCGGTGGTGCACAGCTACTACAGCCAGCTCAACATGATCAGGACGATCGAGCAGATTCTCGGAATGCCGCCGATGAACTCGCAGGACCTGGCAGCCACCCCGATGTTCGATGCGTTCAGCAATACCCCGAACCTGGCTCCCTATACGGCGGTGGCCAATCAGATCCCGTTGGACGCCATCAATCCCGCGGTGGCGCAGGTCAGCAACTCGGCCCAGAAGGCATGGGCACAGTGGTCGGCGAAACAGGACTACCGCACCGAGGACATGCTGAACATGCCGCAGGCCAACCGCGACATCTGGTATTCCTCCAGCAACTTCAGCCGTCCCTATCCGGGCGATGCCACAGTGCTGCTGCCCGACCAGGTTCCCGGCGCCGGGGCACCACCGGTCGACGAGGATGATGAAGACGGGGACGGCGACGGCCACTGACCGTAGTCCTCATCGACTGATCCGCTCCCGCCCGACTGCCGTCCAGGCAGTCGGGCGGCGATGGCGCAGTACCGTCAGAAGTCGGTGGCGACCGCCGCCCGCCGGACCGAGGAGCCCACCGTGACCGCAACCCCCGACCAGTCGATGCTCGCCGAGCGGGCCGACACCCTCAAGGCCCTGCACGGCAACCGGCCGGTGGTGCTGCCGACGGTCTGGGACGTGTGGTCGGCCCGGTTCGTGGTGGATGCCGGCTTCGCCGCGCTGACCATCGGCAGCCACCCGGTGGCCGAGTCGTTGGGCGCCAACGACAACGAAGGTATGACGCCGGATCAGGCGTTCGCGGCCATCGGCCGGATCGCCGCGGCGGTCGAGGTGCCGGTATCGGCCGACGTCGAGTCCGGCTACGGCCTGCCGCCCGCGGAACTGGTGCAGCGGCTGCTGGCGGCCGGTGCGGTGGGCTTGAACGTCGAGGACACGGTGCATTCGGAGAACGGCCGGTTGCGCAGTGCGCAGGAGCATGCCGACTACATCGCGGGTGTCCGGCAGGCGGCGGACACTGCCGGGGTGCACGTGGTGATCAATGCCCGCACCGACCTGTTCAAGAACGCCGCCGATCCATTGCCATTGTTGGACGAGGGGCTGGCCAGGCTGCAGGCATTGGTCGACGCCGGCGCCGACTCGTTGTATCCGGTGCGGGTGCAGAGCAGCGACCAGGCGGTCCGGGCGATCACCGATGCGATGCCACTGCCGGTGAACATCACCGCCCGGCCGGACCGCGACGAGCTGGCCAGGATGCGGGAGCTGGGGGTGGGCCGGATCAGTTTCGGGCCACTGCTGCAGAAGGCGTTGACGGGACTGGCGCTCGACCTGCTCGGCCGCTGGCGTTGACCGTCAGCCCGCAGGTGATTCGTCGATGTACCGCTTGATCGGGCCGGTGACGTCGCGAACTGGCGTTCATCCGGTTCGGGGGCCGCGGCCCGCCCGTGCCGGGCACGTCGTCCGTGGCCGCCGGCCCCACGCCACACCCGTGGTGCCTGCAGTGAGCCCCTCGCCGTCGACAGCGCGACAAACTGGCCTGCAAAGAGTCGGGCGGCCTGGAACAGATCGAAATGGGGCATGCCGGAGAGTCACGACGGCAGCCGATAGCATCCGTTTCATGACGCAGACCACGCTCGACATCACCGCCGTTCGTTCTCATTTCTCCTCGCTGGGAAGCGATTTCGCGTTCTTCGACGCCCCCGGCGGCACCCAGGTGCCCGATGAGGTCGGACAGGCAATGGCGATGGCGCTGCGGGATGCGAGTGCGAATCTTGGGGCGCCGTACGAGACCAGTCGGCGGGTGCAGGGCATTCTGAATGATGCCGAAGCGCGTTCGGCCGTCTTCTTGGGGTGTTCGCCGGCGGAGATCGTTTTCGGCCTGAACATGACGTCGATCAACTTCGGGCTCACGCGGACGGCGTCACGTGACTGGCAGCCGGGCGACGAAATTCTCAGTTCCTCGTTGGATCACGACGGCAACGTGGCGCCGTGGCTGGAAGTGGCCGCTGACCGCGGCCTGGTGGTCAAGCACATTGATGTCCGCGCGGATTCCACCTTGAATCTCGACGACCTCGAGCGGAAACTTTCCGACCGCACCCGGGCGGTCGCGTTCACCTGGGCCTCCAATGCGGTCGGGACCGTCACCGACGCAGCCAGAGTCTGCGAGCTGGCCCACCGGGCGGGCGCGCTGGCCTGGGTCGACGCCGTGCACTACGCCGCCCACCGGCCTATCGACGTGCGCGCGATCGATGCCGACGTGCTCCTGTGTTCGGCCTACAAATGGTGCGGGCCCCACCTGGGCATCGCTTATGTGCGCGAGTCGGTCGGCCAGGACTGGCGGCCCTACAAGGCGCGACCGGCGGCGAGCACTCCGATGGGGCGACGGTTCTCCACCGGTACGTTGCCCTACGAGATGCTGGCCGGGTTGACCGCCACCTACCGCTACCTCGATGACGTCGGCGGATTCGCCGCCATCGAGCCCTATGAGCGGCAGTTGGCCGATCGGTTCGTAGCCGGACTGCCCGCGGGGGTCAGGTTGTACGGGTTGCCCGGCACCGAGGGTCGGCTCCCTACTTTTCTGATCACCGTGGACGGTGTCGATTCCACCGATGTCGCGCAACGCCTGGCGCAGCGTGGGTATGGCGTCTGGTCCCACGACAGCTGGTATTCGCTGGGCCTGTACCGATCGTTGGGATACGAGTCGAGCGCCGTGCGGATCGGCATCGCGCATTACAACACCGCCGACGAAGTCGACGGCCTACTGCGCGAACTCACCGAGATCGCCCGGGGAGCCTGACACCGCCGGGGGGAGCGCCGACGGTCAGTGTCCCCGAAAGGCCTCTTCCAGCCACCAAGACGGTTGCGCCCGGGTCACCTTGGCGTCGACGACCAACGGCCGCTCCCGCGGACCCTGGACCCATTTCCGCACCGCCTCGAGATCCCCAGGGCCACGCACGGTGACCGAGTCGCAGCCGAAACCTGTTCCGATCGCTGCGATGTCGGTGTCGGGGAAGGTGACAGTGTCCATCGGGTGGCCCCCGTCGGCGAAGTGGTGAACCTCGGCGCCGTAGCCGTCGTCGTTGTAGACGACGATCATCATGCCGATACCCAACCGGACGACCGTGTCGAGTTCGGCGATACCCATCAGCGCGCCACCGTCACCCAGCGCAGCAACCGGTAACCGATCGGGGCGGCCAAGGGCGGCGCCGATCGCGGTGGCCAGGCCGAGTCCGATCGACTGGTAGGCCTGGGTGAAACACATTCCCTGCTCATCCGGCACCGACAGGAACATGCTCGGATAGCCCATGAAATTGCCCGAGTCGATGGCCAGGATCCGCTCGGTGGGCAGCACGTCGTCCAGGCCGATACTGAGGGTGCGCGGATCGATCAGCTCCTCGGTGCTGTCGTCGTCGTAGGGCACATCTCGCCAGCGCAACTCCGATTCGAGCCGATGAGCGAGATCGTCGCTCTGGTAGCCGCTGCCGTGGTGGTCCTGGGCGTGCAGATCTTCCGCCACCCTGCGTGCGACGTCGGCCGCGTCGCCGGCGATACCGATGTCGATGGGCCGGTTGGCGCCGAGTTCGCCGGACTCGATGTCGACCTGGGCCACGGTCGCGCCCGCGCCGATCAGCCGGCCGTGTCGCATCGTCCACATGTTCATCGAACATCCCCAGCCGACGATCAGATCGGCGTCGGCGATCAACTCGGCGGCCAGCGGAGAGGCGAAGCCGCCGGACACGTCCAGAGTGAACGGGTGGCTGTGAAACAGTCCCCGGGCCACGGCCGAGGTGGCCAGCAATGCTCCCGTGCGTTCGGCCAGGGCAGCGATGGCGTCCCGGGCGGTGTGCGAGCGGGCCCCCCGGCCGGCGATGAAGACCGGGCGACGCGCGGCCTTGAGCGCATCCACCAGCTGCGCTATCCCTGCCGGATCCGGGGAAACGCCGGGTGCCTCGGGTGCGGGGGGCACGGCCAGCGCGTGGTCGGGGACGTCCTGCCCCTGTAGTTCCAGCGGCAGATTGAGAAGGACAGTGCGACGCTGATCGCGGGCGAGGTGAAATGCGGCGGCGGTCTCCGCGACCGCTGTTTCGGGCGAGGTGACCCGGCAGGCCACGGCGCCGACCGCGGTGGCCAGCGCCGCTTGATCCACAAAAAAATTCGACCGGGGCGCGGTGGTTTCAGCAGCCAGCACGACCAGGGGGGTGCGACTCTTGGCCGCCTCGGTGATCCCGGTCAGCGCATTGGTCAGCCCGCAGCCCTGATGCACCGTCACCGCCGCGACCGTCCCGCTCACCCGCGCGTAGGCGTCCGCCATGGTGGCCGCGCCGCCCTCGTGACGGGCCGCCACGAACCGGGCCCCACCCGCCACGAGCGCGTTGGTCACGTGGAAGTTTCCGCTGCCAACCACCCCGAAGACATGGTCGACGCCCAGCCCGGCCAAGGTCTGCCCGACGACCTCGGCAACGTTCACGACGAGCGTTCGACGAGCGCCAGCGCTCGCGTCGGGCTGCCAGAGCCGCCGACGATCGGCAGCGGCGCGGTCACCACCAGGGCGCCGGTCGGCGGGAGCAGGGCCACATTCTGCAGCTGGGTGAGCCCGAACTTCCCGGCGCCCAGCAGCGACTGGTGGCACGGGAAGGGTGGGTCGAACGAATGGGCAGCGCCCGCGTCGGTGCCGACGGTCTCCACCCCGACCCCGATGATCGGTGCTTCGTTGGCCAACCAGGTGGCGCATTCGACCGACACTCCCGGGGTGTGCGGGCCGGTGTCGTTGGCATTCAGGAAGCGGTCCTGATCGTCCGAGCGGCTGTCCCAGCCGGTCCGGAAGATCAGCCAGCCCCCGTCCGGCAGTGCTGAGTGCTCGGCCTCCCAGGTCCGGATGTGGTCGATCTCGAGCAGGAAATCGGGGTCGGCGGCGGCCTGGGCCGAAAAGTCCAACACCGCCGCCGGAGCGATCATCTGGGTCAGCGGCACCTGGGACACGTCCAGGCTGTCCTTCCCGGTGATCCAGTGCACGGGCGCGTCCAGGTGGGTGCCGGAATGCTCACCGGTGTGGATGTCGTTCCAGTACCAGGCCGGACCCCGGTCGTCGTACCGGCTGATCTCTTCGAGCCGGAACGGGATGGTGTTCGCGAACGGCGGCGGCAGCTGCAGGATGGGCGTGCTGCTGGTCAACGGGGCCGTGAGATCGATGATCTGGACAGCGCCGGAACGCACGGCGCCGATCAGCTCGGTGAGAACGGACATTTCCATCTCCTTGTGGTGGTGGGCCGGCCTTCCGGCGGCCGGACCGGGTTTGCCGTGGGTGCGGCCTGGCGCCCGGGTCAGCGCAACAGGTGTCGATTCCGATGCAGGGCCGCGATCACGGCCTCGATGTCGGTGCCGATGTTGTAGCAGTGCGGTGAGATCCGGACGTTTCCGTCGCGGGAACTGACGATGACGCCGTCTCGCTCCAGGGCCTGGACGGCGGCGTGTTCGTCGGTGGTGGCCACGGCCAGCATCGGGCCGGCCAGGGCCGCCGGGGTCACCACGGTTCCGCCGAGACCCTCGACGCCGGCGCGCAACTGGGCCAGCAGGTCCTGCACATGCGACCAGGAGTTGGCCACCCCGATCTCGAGCATCAACGATATCCCGGCCTCCGCCGCGTACAGGCTGGGGACCGCAGGGGTGCCCGACTCGAAGCGCCGGGCGTCCGGGGCCGGATCGTAGGAATCGATGTTCATGGCAAAGATGTCCCGCGCGGCGAACCAGCCGGTCACCGTCGGCCGCAGGGCGGCGGTCGTGGCCTGGTTGGCGTACAGGAAACCGACCCCCGGTGAGGAGAGCAGATACTTCAGCACGCCCCCACTGATGAAGTCGGCGCCGAGTTCGGCAGCGTCCAGGGGAATCGCCCCCACCCCCTGGTAGGAGTCCACCAGCACCAGCGCCCCGCGCGAGTGCGCCAGCTCGATGATCGGTGCGAGGTCCAATGCCGCCCCGTTGCGGTAGCAGACCTGGGTGACCGAGACGATGGCGGTCCGGTCGTCGATCGCGGCCGCGAACCGGTCCAGCGGGATGGTGTTGTCCGGCTCGGCCGGCACGTGCACGACCTCGGCCCCTCTGCGTTCCTGGGCGTGCCAGATCTGACCGATCATGGGGAACTCGAGGTCGGTGGTCACCACCCTGGTCCGGCTGCCCCCGAAATCGACGGCGCTGGCCAGCGAGCTGACCGCGGCGGAACCGGATGTGGTCACCGCGATCTCGGCCGGCGCCGCCCCCAGCAGGGTGGCCAGGTGCCGGCGGACGATCTCCTGCTTGCCCACCCAGTGCTCCCACAACGAACCTTCTCGCTCCAGCCCCGCCAGGTAGTCCTGGTAGGCGGCGCGCACGGAGTCGGACAGGGCCCCTTGCGAGCAACTGTTGAGGTAGGTGAGGTGGTCGAACACCGGGAACCGGTGCCGGATGGAGCCCGGGAGCCCGCCCGTTGCCGTTGTCGTTGTCGTTGTCGTTGTCGTTGTCGATTCTCTCTCAACGGCCAAGGTAGGCCCTCCTCAGTTCTTCGTGGGCGGCCAGTTCATCCGCCGGTCCGGTCAGCACGATGCGGCCGGTTTGCAGGACGTAGCCCCGATCGGCCACGGACAACGCCATGTTCGCGTTCTGTTCGATCACCAACATGGAGACCCCGGCCGCGTGGAGTTCGGAGATCAATTCGAAACTCTGTTCCACCAGACGCGGGGACAGCCCCATCGACGGTTCGTCCATCAGCAGGACCCGCGGCCGGGACATCAGGGCCCGGCCGATGGCCACCATCTGCTGTTCGCCGCCGGACAGTGTGCCCGCCAACTGGTGGCGGCGTTCGGCCAGCAACGGGAACAGGGTGAACACCCGCTCGAGATCCTCTCCTCGGGCGTCGCCGTGCACGTAGGCCCCGATTCGCAGGTTCTCCAGCACGGTCATCGGGGCGAACAATCGCCGGTTCTCCGGGACCACGGCCATGCCGGCGGCGATCCGGCGGGACGGTGACCAATTGGTCACGTCCTGACCGTCGAAGAGCACCCGACCGGACCGGGGTTGGACCAGGCCCAGGATGGTCTTCAACGTCGTGGACTTGCCGCAGGCATTGCCGCCGAGCAGGCACACCAATTCTCCCTCGGCCACCTCGATCGACACCCCCAGCAGGATATGGACCTGCCCGTAATAGGTGTTCACATCGGCCAGGCTCAGCAGCGGTGTCCCGTCGCGGCGGGCCGGTGCGGGCCTCACTTGGTGCCCGCCGTTCCGCGACCCAGGTAGGCCGCGACGACCTCGGGGTGCGAGGCGACCTCGTGATACAACCCGTCGGCGATCTTCACGCCGTGGTCCAGCGCGATCACCCGATCGCTGACCCCCTCGACCACATGCATGTCGTGCTCGATGATCATGATGGTGTACCCGCGTTCGTCCCGCAGCCGTCCGACGAGTTCGGTGATCTCGTGGGTCTCCGACGGGTTCATCCCGGCGGCCGGCTCGTCCAGCAGCAGCATCGTCGCGCCGGTGGCCATGGCCCGGGCGATCTCCAACCGCCGCCGGTTCGCATAGGACAACGAGTATGCCGGTTGATCGCAGCGGTAGCCCATCAGTCGGGTGCCGAAGAAGGACAGCAATTCCTCGGCCCTGACCCGGACTTCCCGCTCTTCGCGGCGCGATCCCGGTGTGCCCAGCGCGGAGCGCCAGAGCCCGGCTCGGGTGTGTCCGAAGGTCGACGCCATCACGTTGTCGCGGACGGACATGTTGAGGAACAACCGGACGGTCTGGAAGGTGCGGGCAATACCGGTGCGGGCGATCTCGGCCGGTGTCCGGCCGACCAGCGAGCGCCCGTCAAAACTGACGTCGCCGGAGCTGGGTGGGTAGATGCCGGTGATGACGTTGAACAGGGTCGTCTTGCCCGCCCCGTTGGGCCCGATGACGCTGACCACTTCGTGGGCATTCACCCACAGGTCCAGTGACTGCAGGCTGTGCAGCCCGCCGAAACTCTTGCTGAGTGCGGAAAGTTCGAGCAGCCGGGTCGGCGGCGACGCCAGCGGAGCGCTCACAGCACCTCCACCCGTTGCCGGCCGAACAGGCCTTGCGGCCGGGCGATCATCAGCACGACCAGGGTCGCCCCGATCACCAACTGCCGGGTCAGGCTCGGCTCGGTGGACAGCCGCACCATCCAGACAAATACGGCTAGCCACAGCAGCAACGGCAACATCCACAACTTGGCCCGGCCCCGCATCCGGGAGAACAGGGCCACTGCGACGATCAGGATCACGAACCCGACATTGCCCCAGAGCACCCGGTCGGCCGGAACGAACAACCAGCGACCCAACAGGTGGCCGATGAATCCCTGGGCCCACTGGTCGGCCGACAGGTACGGAATCCCGATGGCCAGCAGCACGACGTTGACCGCGAAACCGACGACGACCGTACCGGCGAGAACGATCGCCGCAACCCTGGGTCGGAGTACCCAGAACAGGCCCAAGAGCAGGACCACGAAGAAGAGCAACTCGCTGTAGGTCGGCTGGCGTAGCACCTCCGGCAGCAGACTCATGATGGCGGCGCCGACCAGGGTGCCGGGGATGCTTCCGCTGCCGCCGAGAATCACCGCGGCGTACAGCAGGATCAACAGCGGCAGGTCAAAGCTGCTGGCGTAGACACCCAGTTGGACGGCCGAAAAGATCGTCCCGGTCAGCCCGGCGATTGCGGCCCCGACGACGAATGCCAACAGCTTGAGCCGGTTCACCGGGATCGTCATGGCCGCGGCGGCGAGCGGGTCTTCACCGGTCGCCCGCCAGGCCCGACCCATCCGGGTCCGGCTGATCCGATTGAGCCCCAGGACCAGGAGCACCACGAACAGCAGGATCAGGTAGTAGTAGGACCGGTTTCCGGTGAAGGCGAACCCGAACAGCGACCATCCGCTGACCCCGACGATCCCGTTGGCCCCGCCGGTGATGTCGACCGGGTTTTCGGCCCACGGCACGGTGACCGCGTCGCCGGCCAATACGAGTTCGATGAAGATCTGGCCGAAGAACAGGGTGACGATGGCCAGGTAGTCGCCGATCAACCGCCGGGAGGGCAGGCTGACCAGGAGACCGATCAAGGCCGTGAAGAGCACCGCGATCGGCACCGAGACCCAGGTGGGCAGGTGCACGCCGAGCTTGTCGGACGACAGCAGCGCGTAGGAGTAGGCCCCGCAACCGTAGAAGGCCACAAAGCCGAGGTCGAGCAGTCCGGCGTAGCCGACGACCACGTTCAGGCCCAGGGCCAGGAGCGCGAACAGGCCCAGATTGACCCCGACCCGCAACAAATAGGCGTTGGACACCACGACCGGGAACAGCACGAACACCAGCAGTGGGAACCCCCAGCGCACGGATGCCGGCCATTTCATCCACCCGGCGCCGACCCGGGCCGCGAGGCTGTTCCCGGAGTTGGTGCGGGCGTCGTGCTGGGCCACCCACTCGTCGGTGCCGATACCCAGGGGGCTGACCGTGAGCGCCTCGGTCTGGGGGCGGGTGTCGCTGGTGGTCGCGTCGTCGTCGCCGGTCATCTCACACCTTCACGATCGCCGAACGCCCGAGCAGGCCGCGGGGTTTGATCAGCATGACGGTGATCAGGGCGACAAAAGAGATCGCGTTGGCCAGGTTCGCCGACAGGTACCCGGCGGCAAAGGATTCCAGCATGCCGATCAGCAGTCCGCCCAGCATGGCGCCGGGCACCGATCCGATGCCGCCGACCACCGCCGCCGTGAACCCCTTGAGGCCGGCCAGGAATCCCATGTAGTTGGACACGTTGAAGAAGACCAGCCCGACCATGACCCCGGCCGCGCCGGCCAGCGCGGACGCGACGAAGAAGGTCAGCACGACGATCCGATTGACGTCGATACCCATCATCACCGCGGCCTCGCGGTCGTAGGCCACGGCGCGCATGCCCCGCCCGAACCGGGTGCGGTTGACCACCCGCGCCAGAACGAGCATCAGGATGATCGACAGCACGACGACGAGAATGCGCATCGGGTCGATACGGAGCGCGCCGATCGAGATCCCACTGCCGATCGGGATGTAGGCGGTGGTGTCGTAGCTGCGGATCCGGGGGCCGAACAGCAGCAGTACCGCGGTCTGCAGGAACAACGAGACGCCGAGGGCACTGATCAGGGGCGCAATCCGGGGGGAGTTGCGCAGCGGTCGGTAGGCGAAATGTTCGATCAGCACACCGAGAATGCCGCTGCCCAGCATCGCGGCCATGAACATGGCCACGATCATCAACCACACCGGGACGATCGGGGTGTCGGGGCCGCCCAGGCCGATCATCACGAAGAAGCCGATGAACGCACCGACCATGTACACATCGCCGTGCGCGAAGTTGAGAAGTTGCAGCACACCATAGATCAGCGTGTAGCCCAGGGCGATCAGGGCGTAGACGCTCCCCAGCGTCAACCCGTTGACCAGTTGTTGCCCGAAAAAATCCACCGCCGCATCCTTCGTTCACGCAACCCCGCGGGGAGATCTACTGGACGAGTTGCGGCTTGTCGTCGGCTCCGATCTTGAACACGTAGAACTTGGCGCCGTCGACATCACCGTTGGCGGTGAACTTCAGCGTGCCGCCCAGGATCGAGTCGGTGATCTTGGTGTTCGTCACCTGCGCGAGGACTGCAGCCCTGTCGGGGCTGCCCGCCTGGCACGCCCGCTGGGCGGCCTGCAGGATGGTCTGGGTGGCCACATAGGTCGGCGGGCCGTAGGTGGTGGCGAAATCGCCGTACTTGGCCGTGTAGGCCTTGACCACGGCAACGGCCGCCGGGATCGACTTCACATCCGGCGCGAAGGAGGAGACATAGGCGCCCGGGGTCTTGAAGTCGGCCGAGAACGAACCGTCCGATCCGAACACCACGGCTTTCTTGCCCTGCTGCTTGAGTTGGGTGGCCAGGACCTGGGTGTTGGCCGCGATCTGGAACGTGGCGAACACGACGTCGGTGTCGTCGGCCACCTTGGTCACCACCGCGGAGTAGTCGGGCTGGTCCTTGCTGACGGGCACGACGGTCACCATGACCCCCTGCGACTTCAAGGCCGACCCGACCGAGGCGGCCAGACCCTGCCCGTAGGAAGTCTTCTCCTGCAAGATCACCACGTTCTTGGCGTTGAGCTTCTCGCGGATGAACGTGGCATCGGTGGGCCCCTGGACGGCGTCGTTCGGGATGGTCCGGAAGAAGGTCGGGTACTTGCCGGCCGTCAACTCGGTGGCGGTCGCCGACGCGCTGACGAACGCCAGATGCGCGGCGTCGTACACCGCGCCGACCGCATCGACCTCCTGGCTGCCGGCCGGCCCGACGACCCCGAGAATCGCGTTGTTCGAGACGAATTGCTGGGCCACCGTGCTGGCTTGGCCTGGATCGAGTTGAGTATCACCCTGGACGATGTCGTAGGTGGACTTGTTCTGGGCGTTGAAGGTGTCCACCGCCAGTTGGGCGAAATGCAGTTGCTCCCCGCCGATGGCCGCCGCACCGCCGGTGATCGGTCCCATGAATCCGATGGAGCCGGCACACACTTTCCCGGACGAGATCGACGAGCCGGCGACCGGGCCGGAACTCGTCGGCGCGTTCGAGGCCGGGCCCGAGCCGGCCGGGCCCGATTCGGCCGAGCCCGATGCGGCCGGGCCCGATTCGGTGGCCGCGGACGAGGCCACCGGGGCCGCGGACGCATCGGCAGTGCTGCCGACCGCGGGTGAGCCACTCGTCCCGGCGCTACCGGAACTTCCTCCGGCGCACCCGGTCAGGGTCAGGGTCAGGCAGGCGATGGCGGCAATGCCTCCGAACCAGTGGGTCTGGCGCATGTGGGTCACGACCTTGCACTCGATGGGCTGCTGGGCTGCCAGCGATCGTGTCACCACAACAGGGGTATGTAAAGAATTTTGCGGCCGTCATTCATCCGCAAGGTCGATCCGGCCCCGGCCGCAGACCCGATCATCACGCGCTGAAGGCCGCGCGGCCGTCGGGGTAGTAGGCCGCCGCGGCTGAGCCGGACGGTCGGAACACGCCCAGCATGTGCAGGTCGTCGGCGCCGGAATTGTGCACGGCATGCAGGAAGCGCGGCGGCACGTGGAAGGTGGAGCCCTCGGTCAATTCCTGAACCGTGTCGCCGATCAGGAGCCGGCCGGTACCCCGCACGACGGTGCAAATCTCGTCGTAGAGGTGGTAGTGCTCCGGTGCTCCGGTCTGCGGGATGAAGCCGACGAACTGGGTCGCGCCGCCGCAGCCGTTGGCGCGGTCGAACAGCACCTCGAACTCGCGGTCGGAGGTGGCCGCCTGTCTAGCCTGCTCCCCAAGCTGATTGGTCAACGTCCAGGCGCCCGGCTGCTGCCATTGTCCGGCCGCTGCGGGAAGGGCAGGGGCCGGGACCCGTACGCAGGAAACGTGCAATCCCGCGGAGTCCGCGCTGACGGCCCACTTCTCGCCGGCGGGGATCAGGGCGGCCGTCCCCGGGGTCAGTGGCCCGGATCGGTCGCGGGCCTGCACCCGGCCGACGCCCGACAACACGTACAACAGGTGGTCGTGGCGAGCGGCTCCGGGAAAGCCGTACTCGCCGGCCTGGAACGTCAGCATGTGCTGGGTCATGGCCTCGGCCCGCCCGTCGGTGCCGACCAGGCAGCGAGCCATCACCCCGCTCGCGGTGAACTGGTCGGTGATGTCGTCGGCGGCGTAGCGGGTCACCGGATCCGATTCGGTCTGGGCGGTCCCTGCCGGCATGGTGTTTCCTCTCGCTGGCCGCCGACGGATTCACCGGCGGGTCCTTGTACAGTTGAGACGTTATGGTGACGGCCGTCCAAAGGAGAGTAGAACATTGAAGATTTTGCGTCATGCCTTCGCTTCATGGTCCGGACCGGTCGCCCAAGGCTCCGGCCTGATGCGCCTGGGCCGCGCCGGGGTGGAAATGCCGTTCTCCCTCAAGTCCCGGGTCGAGGACGTGAACGGCACCAACCCCGAGGAGTTGCTCGGGGCCGCCCACGCGGGGTGCTTCTCCATGGCGCTGAGCAGCCTGCTCGAGGAGGCCGGCCATCAGGTCCGGTCGGTGAACACCGACGCCACCGTCACCTTGGCGGAGTCGGGGGGAAGCTATTCCATCTCCAAGGTGGCGCTGCGCACCCGCGGTGACGTCGACGGTATGACGGCCGACGAGTTTGCCGCCCTGGCCGATGAGGCCAAGGCCACCTGCCCGGTGTCCAAGCTGTTCGCCTCGGCGGAGATCACCCTGTCCGCCACGCTGGAAATTTCTCCGGCGTAGAAGGCCGCGTCACGTGGGCAGGCGTGCGGACCGACAATCTAGGCTCCGCGGTATGCCCGAACGTGCAACGACTGTTCCGCGGCATCAGCATTTCATCGTCACCGTGTTCGGGTTGTACCGGGACCTGCGTGGCGCTATTCCCATCTCCGTCCTCATCCGGATGCTCGGTGACCTCGGAGTGGAACCGGCCAGCGTCCGGTCGTCGGTGTCCCGGCTCAAGAAGCGCGAGATCCTGGTCAGTGCGGCGCTGAACGGCGCGGCGGCCTACGCCCTGGCCCCGCACCTTGGGGAGGTCTTCGACGAAGGCGACCGGCGGATCTTCATGCGGCACGCCGAGGCGTCCGAGGACTGGCTGCTGGCTACCTTCACCGTACCGGAGCTGCAACGCAACCTCCGGCATCGGATCCGGATGGTGTTGCGGCGCTGGGGTTTCGGGGTCGTGGCGCCGGGGCTCTGGATCGCTCCGGCCGGTGTCGCTGCGGCCGTGGGGGCGCGGCTCGCCCGCGAGCAACTGGATTGCTATGTCGAGTTCTTCACGGCCCGCTACCGCGACACCCAGGGCTTGAAGGCCAAGGTCGCCCGCTGGTGGGATCTGGACAGCCTGGACCAGCAGTACTCATCGTTCGTCCAGCGGCACGCCTCCCAGGTCACCGGTCCCGAACTACTGCCGGCCGCAGCATTCGCGCGATACGTCCCGCTGGTCACCGAATGGCGGCAGTTGCCGTATCTGGATCCTGGGTTGCCGAACGACTTGCTGCCCTCGAGCTGGCCTGGGGGACGGGCCGAAGGTCTTTTCATGCAACTGCATCAGAGATGGTCCGGGCCGAGCCGGGCGTACGCCCGGCACTTGCTCGACGCCCAGTGACCGATCGGTGACCCGGGCTCGGTCCTTCCGGACTCGCAGTGGTCCGTTCAGCTCAGCGCGGCGACCCCGGAGATCTCGATCAATGCCTCGGGTTGCCACAGTCGGGTGACCCCGATACCGGCCATGGCCGGGTAGTGGGTGCCGGCCAGGTCGCGCCAGATCCGGCCGATCTCCCGCCCATGGGCCTGGTAGTCCTGGACGTCGGTGAGATAGATGGTCACCGACACCAGGTCTGCCGGCGTGCCGCCGGTCGCGGCCAGTGCGGTGAGCAGGTTGCCGAACGCCTGCCGGAACTGCTCGACGATTCCACCGGTCACGATGGTCCCGTCGGAGTCCATGGCCGTCTGCCCGCCGAGGTGCACGGTGCGGCCGTCGGCCGGAGTCACCGTGGCGTGGGCGAATCCGATCGCCCGGGCCAGGCTCGGGGGGTTGACGTTCTCGTGTGGCACGGCGATCTCCCTCTTGACTAGCCGGACGATGCTGCTCGACAATGCTACATTGAGCGCAATTGACGACCGTTAGGATTCGAGGATAGAGCTGGCGACGACGGGGCGGTGCACCCCCGGAACGCCGACCGGCCTGAAGGCCGGACGACGGCGACTACAGCGTGGGCGACGAAGGGGTGTCCGATGCGACTAGCCACGGTTCGCCTGGGGGAGGGGACCCGGACGACGGTGCTGGATGCCGACGGCCGACACCACCTGTTACCGGCCCCGAGCGTCGATGCTCTGCTGGCCACCCCGTCCTGGTGGGAGACGGCCCGCCGGGCGCTGGACGACGCGCCGGTCATCGAAGAGCTCACCCTCGCGCCGTTGGTCCTCAACCCGCGCAAGGTGATCTGCTGCGGGCTGAACTTCGCCGATCACATCACCGAGATGGGGCGGCCGCTGCCGGAGTATCCGACGCTGTTCGCCAAGTACGCCGACACCCTGACCGGCGCGAACGACGACATCCTGGTGCCGCCGGCAGCACAGGGCGCGCTCGACTGGGAAGCCGAGCTGGCCGTCGTCGTGGGCGCCACTCTGGCCCGCGCCGACTGCGACACGGCGGCCCGGGCGATCGCCGGCTACACCATCGCCAACGACATCTCGATGCGCGACTGGCAACACCGCACCCTGCAGTGGTTCCAGGGCAAGGCCTGGGACGCCAGCACTCCGGTCGGACCGGTCCTTCTCACCCCGGACGAGGCCGATCCGGTGTGCGGGTTGACCGTCTCGTGCACGGTGGACGGCGAGCTCCGCCAGCGCGCGAGCACTCGGCAGCTCGTCTTCGATCCGCCCGCGTTGCTGGCCTACATCTCCGCGTTCACCACCCTGCGCGCCGGCGACCTGGTCCTGACCGGAACTCCTGGTGGGGTCGGCAGCGCCGCGCAACCGCCCACCTATCTGCGTGACGGCAGCCGGGTGGTGACAAACATCGACGGCATCGGGCAACTGGACAACACGGTCCGGTTCGTCACGGACCCTGCGACCGGAAGTCCGGAGCAGAGAGCTCATAGCCAAACGGAGAGCGAAGGAGCGCGTTGATGACCACCGCACAAGTACCTGGCGCCGAGCAGGCCGGGCCTAATTCCCAGTACGAGGGACCGGACGGGCAGGTCGTACCCGAGGTCACCCGCTCCGGCCACGAGAGCACCGACACCACCCAGTCCGGTGATTGTGTTCGGGTTTCCGGCGTGAGCGTGGCCCATACGTCGGCGACCCGCATCTGGTTCGGCCAGGTCAGCAACAAGCCGGGCTACCGCTCGCTGCCCCACCATCACGGGGAGGCGGAAACCGGTGGCTACGTGCTATCGGGGCGCGGACGGATCTACTTCGGGCCGAACTATTCGCAGTGGTTCGAGATGACCCAAGGTGATTGGGTTTTCGTCCCCCCGTTCATGCCGCACGTGGAGGCGAACATGAGCGTGACCGAGGACCTGGTCTGGTTGACCACCCGGACTCCGGAGAACATCGTCGTCAATCTCGATGAGGTCGACGACAGCATGCTCGAGGGTTTCCGGCGGGAATGACCGCGGCCGTGGATGTTTACTCGGAAAAGGACCCGGCCGCCGGTGCGGATTCGGCCTCGGTCGACACCTTCCTGGCCGCCATCGAGCTGACCCCGGCCGAGCCACGGCACTTCGACCTGGCGTTCCTGGCCACCACGCAGCGCTGCCCCTGGCCCAAGGCCTACGGTGGCGACATGGTCGCCCAGGCCACCACCGCGGCGCTCAGGTCAGTTGGTCCCGACCGCGGACTGCACTCGATGCACAGCTACTTCCTGCGCCCGGTCGACATCGGGGCCGAGATCCGCTACGAGGTCGAGCTACTGCGCGACGGCCGGAGCTATTCCACTCGGCAGATCCGGGGCAACCAGAACGACAAGGTCGTCTATGTCTGCCTGGCTTCGTTCCAGGTCCCCGAAGCCGGGTTGGATTACACCGTGCCGATGCCGACCGGCATCCCCGACCCGGAGTCGCTGCCCAGCTCGGCCGCCGCCCTGACGGGCGTGCCGGGGTCCGCGGCTGCGTACTGGTCGTTCGGCCGCAGCTTCGACCAGCGACACGTCCCCGGCCCGATCTATACCGAGGTGGACGGCGACCGGGTGGGCACTCAGGCGGTCTGGCTGCGACCGTTCAGCGCGCTACCGGACGACCCGGATGTCCACACGGCCGCGCTCGCCTACGTCTGCGACTACACCATTCTGGAGCCCGTGCTGAGGGCCCACGGACTCGCCTGGTCCGACGCCGGGCTGGTCACGGCCAGTCTGGATCACGCCATGTGGTTCCACCGGCCGGCGCGGCTGGACGACTGGGTGCTCTACAGCCAGCAGGCCGTGTCCGCCCAGCACGGTCGGGGCCTCGCCCTGGGCCATCTGCACGACCGCTCCGGGCGGTTGATGGCCACCGTCGGACAGGAAGGCCTGATCCGCGGACCCGGCACCGCGGCCACGTCATCGACTCACACCACGATCGAAAGCCATCGGCCATGATGCAGCACGACTCGCTCAGCCCCAGCATCCACCAGGACACCTTCACCCGAGATCACCTGCCGGCCCGGGAATCCTGGCCCACGTTCGAGTTCACCGTGCCCGAGGTGCACTATCCGGAGCAGCTGAATGCTGCTACCGAACTGATCACCAGGGCGGCCGACCGCTTCGGTGCCGAACGGCCGGCGGTGCACGCCACGGGCCGGCCCAGCTGGTCCTACGGCGAGCTGTTGCAGCGGGCGAATCAGGTCGCGCAGGTGCTGGTCGACGATCTCGGCGTGGTCCCCGGCAATCGGGTCATGTTGCGCGCCCCGAACAATCAGTGGCTGGTGGCCTGCTGGCTCGGCGTACTCAAGGCCGGCGCCGTGGTGGTGACCACGGTGCCGGCGCTACGCAGCGGAGAAATTCAGCAGTTGATCGGACTGACCCGCCCCAGCGTGCTGTTGTGCGATCACCGCTTCGCCGAGGACCTGCCGGTGAGCGGGACCGAACCGGACAACACCGAACATGTGACCCCACCGGCCATCGTGCTGTTCGGCGGAGACGGCCCGACGGATCTGCTCGCCCGATGTGGCCAGAAATCCGGTGACTTCGTCGACGTGGCCACCGCCGCCGACGATGTCGCCCTGCTCGGACCGACGTCGGGGTCGACCGGCATCCCGAAGATCACCATGCATTTCCACCGCGATTTGCTGGCCAACGCCGACACGTTCGCCCGCTACCTGCTCGAGCCGGTGCCGGACGACATCTTTTCGGGGTCCCCGCCGTTGGCGTTTACCTTCGGCCTCGGTGGGCTGCTGGTGTTCCCGCTCCGCTTCGGAGCCTCCACACTGCTCACCGAGAAGACCACTCCGGTGGAATTGGCGCAGCTGAGCCAGGACGCGGGCGTCACCGTTCTGTTCACCGCCCCCACCGCGTACCGGGCCATCATCAAACAGGGTGAGGCCAAGCTGCTGGCGGGTCTCCGGATCGGCGTGTCGGCCGGGGAGCATCTCAGCGCCGACGTCTGGCAGCAGGTCTTCGACGCCACCGGGCTGCGGCTGGTGGACGGGATCGGCTCCACCGAGATGCTGCACGTATTCGTCTCGGCCGCGGGGCACGACATCAGACCCGGCTGCACCGGCCAGGCGGTGCCCGGATACCGAGTGGCGGTGCTCGACGAGCGCGGCCAGGCGGTGGGGGTTGGGGTTCCCGGGCGGCTGGCGGTGATCGGTCCGACCGGATGTCGCTATCTGTCCGGGGATCGGCAGGCCAACTACGTCCAGGATGGATGGAACATCACCGGTGACATCTTCGAGATGGACGCCGATGGGTACCTGACCTACCACGCCCGCGCCGACAGCATGATCGTCTCCTCCGGTTACAACATCGGGGCGCCCGAGGTGGAGACAGCGATTAACCGGCATCCCAGCGTGCTCGAGAGCGCAGTGGTGGCGCGGCCCGATCCCGAACGTGGATCGGTGGTGTGCGCTTTCGTCGTGCTCATACCCGGGACGGAACCGAGTGAAAAGATCCGAAAGGACATTCAGGATTTCGTGAAACAGCAGATCGCGCCGTTCAAGTACCCGCGGGATGTCCGCTTCACCACCGCCCTGCCGCGCAATCCCAGCGGGAAGTTGCAGCATTTCCGGCTGCGCGCGGAGCTGGCCGATGAAAGCCCAGGTGATCCTGCGGCGGGGACCGCCCCGTCGATGGACCGGTCGCGGACGTGAGAATCGCCGTGGTGGGCGGGGGACCGGCCGGACTGTATTTATCCGCGCTGATGATGCAGCTCGATCCCGCGCATCAGATCACGGTGTGGGAGCGCAATGCCGCTGATGACACCTTTGGGTTCGGTGTGGTGTTCTCGGACGAAACCCTCGGTGGCATCGAGAACGCCGACACCACGATCGCGGCGGCGATGGCGGCCAGGTTCGCCCGGTGGACCGACATCGACATCCAGCGCAGCAGGCAGGACGGGGTCCGCGAGGCGGAAACGGTCGGTGGCCAGGGTTTCGCGGCCATGGCCCGCAAGGATCTGCTGGCCCTGCTGCAGCAACGCTGCGCGGACCTCGGGGTCGATGTCAGATTCAACACTTCAGCACCGGACGTGGACGAGCTGTCGGCCGCCTATGACCTCGTCCTGGCCGGAGACGGTGTCAACTCGCCGATCCGGCAGCGGTACGCGACCGAGTTCGGGCCGAGCATCGAGCGGCGCGACTGCAAGTACATGTGGTTGGGAACAGACCTGGTCTTCGAGGCATTCGAATTCTTCATCAAGCAGACCGAGCACGGCGTGATGCAGATCCACGGATATCCCTACTCGGATACTGGCAGTACCTTCATCGTCGAGATGACCGAGAAGGTCTGGCGGGCCGCCGGTTTCGACCGCACCGAGAATCAGGTGTTCGGACCGGGGGAGAGCGACGAGTTCGCCATCGATCGCATCAGCGAGCTGTTCGCCGACGAGCTGGCCGGCCACCAGATCCTGGCCAACAACTCGAAATGGCTCAACTTCACCACCGTGCGCAACCGGAGTTGGCGGCGCGGGAACCTGGTGCTGATCGGCGACGCCGCGCACACCGCGCATTTTTCGATCGGCTCGGGCACAAAGCTGGCGATGGAGGATGCCCTTGCCCTGGCGGCCTGCCTGAACGAACACGACACCCTGGACGCGGCCGTTGAGGCGTACGAGACGGAACGCCGTCCGGTGGTCGAGTCCACTCAGCGGGCCGCCCAGGCGTCACTCGAGTGGTTCGAGAACCTCGGCCAGTACATGGATCAGGACATGGTCCAGTTCTGCTTCAACCTGCTCACCCGGTCCCGGCGTATCACCTACGACAACCTGTGGATGCGCGATCCCGAGTTCGCGTCCCGGGTGGACCAAGCCTTCGCCGACGCGAACGGGCTCGACGAGGTACGGCCGGCCATGCTCCAGCCGTTCCGGCTGGGAGCGCTCGACCTGGTCAACCGGGTCATCGTTTCTCCGATGGACATGTACTCGGCCACCGATGGGGTGCCCGGCGCTTTCCACCTCGTGCACCTGGGCAGCAAGGCGATGGGCGGCGTCGGCCTGGTGATGACCGAGATGGTCTGCGTATCACCGCAGGGCCGGATCACCCTGGGCTGCACCGGACTGTGGACCGACGAGCAGCGCGACAGTTGGTCCGATGTGGTGGATTTCGTACACGCCAATTCGGCCGCCAAGATCGGCGTGCAGCTCGGTCACTCCGGTCGTAAGGGCTCGACCAAACTGATGTGGGAAGGCATCGACGAGCCGCTGCCGGAGGAAAACTGGCCCGTGGTCGGTCCCTCCGCGCTGCCGTACGGGCCGGGGAGCCAGGTCCCAGAAGAGCTGACCCGGGATCAGCTCGACGTGATCAGGGAAGAGTTCGTGGCGGCCACCGAACGAGCGGCCGCGGCCGGGTTCGATCTGCTGGAGTTGCACTGCGCGCACGGATACCTGTTGTCCTCCTTCCTGTCTCCGGTCTCGAACCAACGCACCGACGACTACGGCGGAACGCCGGAGAACCGATTACGCTTCCCGTTGGAGGTGCTGGACGCGGTCCGCGCCGCCTGGCCGGTCGACCGGCCGATCACCGTTCGGATGTCCGCTGTTGACTGGATCGATGGTGGGACCACCGCGAACGACGCCGTACGGATCGCCGCTGCGCTCATCGAGCACGGGGCGGCCGGGATTGACGTGTCCACCGGGCAGATTGCCCGGCACGAAAAGCCGGCGTTCGGGCGGAGCTACCAGACTCCGTTCGCCGACCGGATCCGCAACGAGGTCGCCGTGCCAGCCGGTGCGGCCGTGATCGCGGTCGGCGCCATCTCCTCCTACGACGATGTCAATTCGATCCTGCTCGCCGGCCGGGCTGACCTGTGCGCGCTGGGCCGGGCCCACCTCTACGACCCACAGTGGACGCTGCATGCCGCCGCCGAGCAGGACTACGACGGACCGGGCGCGCCGTGGCCGATACCGTTCCGGGCCGGCCGCCGGAAACCGCCCAGCGCCCGCTCCGACGCCGTCCGGCCCCGACTCTCGCTGGTCCGGGCCACCGGTCCGGTGGAGCCGGTCACGCACCTGCGGTGGCGCCCGGGGGAGAACAGGAACGAGCAACCCATGCCGGCACACGGTTCGGTGCTGGCCGACACCCATGCCCGTTGACGGACGGCCGAACGGGCTGCTGCTCGGGGGCGCGGCGCACGTCGGATGCTCCTACAGCTCCGCACGGGTGCCCGGACACCGAGTGAGAGGGAACGAACCTGTTCCTGCCCGCGCCGCCCCACCAGGTCGGCGCCCGATGATCTGACCCCGCACGTCACCGGGTCGACGCTGCCCGTGGTGTTGACCGCGCCGCGACACCGAACAGATCGTCACGTTCGACGTTGCGGGCAGCACCCGCCGCCGCGCGGACCGTCGACGCTGTGTTGCCGTGTCTGGTCCACCCCGACGTCGCGGACGCACGTGGTGATCAATGCCCGCACTGACCTGTTCAAGAACGTCGCCGATCCATTGCCGTTGTTGGACGAGGGGCTGGCCAGGCTGCAGGTATTGGTCGACGCCGGCGCCGACTCGTTGTATCCGGTGCGGGTGCAGAGCAGCGACCAGGCGGTCCGGGCGATCACCGATGCGATGCCACTGCCGGTGAACATCACCGCCCGGCCGGACCGCGACGAGCTGGCCAGGATGCGGGAGCTGGGTGTGGGCCGGATCAGTTTCGGACCGCTGCTGCAGAAGGCGTTGCAGGACAGGGCGGTCGAGATGCCCGACCGCTGGCGCTGACCGTCCGTCGCCGGAGAATCGTTCACCCGCCTTCAGCGCTGCTGGCAACCTCAACAATCGGTCGGGCGCCTACTCGAGCGACCGCAGACGAGGCGGCAGCACGTTGGATTTAGGTGTGGGTTCGCCGCAGATGATCGCTGCGAGGTGCGCCGGGTCGGCCTTCGCCACACGATCCGCGGTCAACAGTCCATTTCGCTCCTGTTGAGTATCGGCAAGCTGGGTGTAGCAGAAACCAGCTAGCCCGGAACAGGCGTGAACCGCGTCGAAGGTGGCTTCGAGAGCGTTCAACAGGTCCTGCGGAGACTCACGCAGGTCGTACCCCGACCATGCCTTTCCCGATCCGAGGTTCAGCGTCGCGCCGCCGAATTCGGTGAGCAGAATAGGTATCGGGCTATGTGTCGTGTCGACGGCGAGGCGGTGTCCTCCCGGTCTCCCGGTGCGCACCGTTTCGTCGGCTATTTCTCGAGTGGCGTATCTGGCGGTGATCAGGGCAGGGTCGTCGGTGTAGTCGTGGATTCCGACGAGGTCGCCGATGACGTGCTCCCAACCGTCGTTGCCGATCACTGGCCTCGTCGGATCGACCGCCTTGATCAGGTGATAGAGCGCTCGCACTGCCGCGCGCTGATCCAGAGCAGTATCCAGCAGTGGAACACCCCAACTTTCGTTGAAGGCAACCCAAGCGATGATGCTGGGGTGCCCTCGATCTCGCTCGACGATGCACATCCACTCCGCTACGGTGCGCTCGACCGACCGGGGGCTGAAGGTGTAGGCGGCTGCCGCGTCTGCCATCACCACGACACCGAGTCGATCGCACCAGTACAGAAAGCGCGGATCCTCCACCTTTTGATGCACCCGGACCCCGTTGAACCCGAGGGTCTTGACCCATTGGACCTCATCACGCAGGGCTTGGCCGCTCGGGCCGGCGAGGTGCGATTCCGGCCAGAATCCCTGGTGCAGCGCGAGCCGCAGGTAGTACGGCCTGCCGTTGAGCAGGAATGAGTTGTCGTCGGTGCCGACTGTCCGAACGCCCAGGTAGCTGTGGACTTCGTCCACGTTGGCAGTGTCGGCCGTTGTCACCGAGATATCAGCGTCCAGCAGAACTGGATTCTCCGGGCTCCACTGCAGTAGCGAGGGTTCGACATCCAAGGTGGGATGCTGCAGCTTGACCGTCCCCGTCTGATAACTGTCCAACGCGGAAGCAGAGACGTCGGCTAGATTCTCGCCGTTCTTGCTGATCCGGAGTCGCACCCAACTACCGGCGGTCGGACGACCCGACAACCGGATGCGGTAGTCCAGGGTGTTGTCGGATCCGGTCTCCAGGCTGAGAGACGTGATGTGAAGTGCCGGCACTTCTTCGCACCAGACCGGCTGCCAGACGCCGGTCGTTCGGTCATACCAGATCGTGTGCGGCCTCGTTTCCCAATCCTGTTTTCCGCGGGGTTGTTCCAGGTCCAATGGGTCGTCGACGACTCGCAGGGTAATGCTCTGCGGCCCTGTGGTTTCGAGCTGCTCGGTGATATCCACGTCATAGGAAGTCTGACCACCCCGATGACCACCCACATGTCGACCGTTGACCCAGAGATCGCAGGAATAGTCGACAGCACCAAAATGTAGGAGAAGCCTTCGTCCCTTGTCCGGACGGGATAGGTCAGCGCTTCGTCGATACCAGACAATCGGATGAAAACCGGTGTCGCCCAGCCCGCTGGCCGGCGACTCCGGCGGAAAAGGCACTTCGATCGTCTCGGTGAACGGGGCATCATGTTGCTCCCACCGCTCCGCTAGCCCTGCGTTGGCGTCGTCATAGGCGAACTGCCAGCGGCCGCCGAGGTCCGTCCAGTTCGACCGGGCGAGCAGCGGCCGGGGGTGACGGTCGTGAAGATCTGAAGGCACTTGGCGAGCTCCGTTGACTGAGGTGAGACTGCTCTGAGGTCAGGCCGGCAGGAGCGCGATGGTGGCGAACAAGCCGGTGTCGCCAGTCTGCAGAATCGCGGTCACCGTCAGATCCGGTCCAGTGATCCCCATTGCCCTGAGGTCGATCCGGGTAGATCCCGCCGGAGCGCTGATGGTCGACTCCGTTTGTCCTGGTCGAGCCCAGCTGGGCCAGCAGCTTCCGTTCGGAGTTCCCGCCGCAAGGTCGATCTGAACACTGGACCGGCCATCGCCGATCCGTATCGAGACTGCCGTCGCGTCATCGGTGAGATCAAGTCCGTTGCGATGAATCCGGGTGACCACGTCGATGATCGGAGCGAAGTCGCGCAAGACAAGGGTCGCGACGGGAACAGCGGCCGGACTCGACGCGCTGCCGAGTCGGAAAGTGGTTGTCTTCTCCTCGATGTCCGCCCATGCGGTCGTCCACCTGTCCGGGTAGCTGTGCCGGGTCCGTACTACGGTTCCTGCGGGCGCCGTGGGTGAGGCAGCAACGTGTGAGGTCACCGCGCGCAGCAGCGCGAAGCCGCCGGCCGGTAGTTCGATCGTGGTCATCCCAGCAGCAATCTCTACTTTGCTGGTCGCCGGCACGAGGTTACTGGCATCCACCGAAATGACATCGACCGATTGGATCTCTGGCGGGAGACCCTCCCATTGCAGCGCAACGGAAGTCGAGTGGCTGGCGCGGCTGAAGACAAGGACTTCGGTCCGCCCCGGCGCCGTCCCGGCCATGGCGGTGACGTCGATGCCATCGACCAGAACCGCGATTCGGTCGGTCGGCATGGCTTGAAAGAGCTGATAGGCGTGAAACAGCGGCTTGCTGTCGCCGTCAATGGTGACCATGCCAGAATAGTTGCCGCTGCCGCTGTCCAGGAATTGCGCCCAATGCACCCTGGTGAGGCCGGGCCGGGCCAGCAGGTCGTGAATATCCTTGAGCAACGCCGAGGCCATGTGGTGTCCATCCTGAAATCCTCCCCGAGGGTAGTCAACGGGAAAGGAGTTGTACTCGTTCAGATGCGTCTCCAGCTCCGCGGTCCCCGGCCGGGAGGCAAGCTGCGCAAACACCCGATCGATGGCCGCCCCGACGCTATGCGTCCCATAGTGATGGAACGACAGGAAGTCCAAGGGCAGACCCTCTGCCTCCACTCGGTCAAGTAGTGCCGGAATCCAGTGGCCGTTCGCCGGCACTGAGGCCAGCGCCGGGCCACCGATCGGCGCATCGGCATCGGCGGATCGGATTGCCGGAGCGCACGCTGCGTAGAGGTCGAGATAGTCGGCGAGATCGCCGGTGTAGAAAAGCGGCTCACCCGTTCGTTCATCCCGCAGGTCCGGTTCGTTGTACACCTCGTGATACCCGATACCGATTCCGGCACTCTTTGCCAATTTGACGTAGCTGCGGACCATATCAATCCAGCCGCTGTCGTCGCGGTCGAACGTGCGCCAGTCACCGCCGACCGGCCGGAACGCCTGCGGAACATAGCAGTAGGACCAATACGGCCGGATCTTCAGCTCCGACAGCACGGCGGCCAATTCGTTCAGCTCGGAGAAGTCGTAGCTGACACCGTCCGGCCCCGGTTCAGCGACGGTCTTCTTCCAGTTCATCCACTCGGCGCCCCACCCGACATCGATCCGGATGGACTCGGGGTGCGCGGCCTCAAGCGCCGAGCTGTCCCTGCGATAGGTGCTGGTCGGCACCAGACCGCTGTTGAATACCGCGAACTTGTACTTCGACAGTGGGTAGTCGGCCGACACCTTGGTTTCGACACGAATGGAGGCCGTACGTCGGGGAGTCTTCACGATTCTCAGTTAGCCATTCCGCTGAAAGCGATGCCGCGCACGATCCAGCGCTGCAAGAAGGCATAGACAATGATGATGGGTAAGGACACCAGCGTAACGCCTGCCATGATTTCTCCATATTGACTGTTGTAGCGTCCGATGAGGCTTTGCAACGCTTGGGTCAACACCCAGTGGTTCTGATCCTGCAGATAGATCGAATTAACGAAGAAACTGTTCCAGAGCTGCACGAAGGTGAGCAGCCCCATGGCCAGATAGGCGGGGCTCGCCAATGGAGCCATCACCGAGACGAACGTCCGCCAGCGGCCAGCACCGTCGATGGTCGCTGCGGCTTCCAGATCAGCAGGCAGCGTCAGGAAGAACTGACGAAAGAAGAACGTTGGCAGGGCGCTGCCGAACAACAGCGGAACGATGATGGGAAGGGGGGTATCGATCCATCCCAGGTTCCGGAAGATGACGTATTGCGGGATTATGGTCACCTGGGCCGGCACCATCAAGGTCAGCAGAATGACCAACAGGAAGGCGTTCCTGCCGGGAAAGCGAAACCGGGCCAAAGCGTACCCGGCCAGGGAACTCGAGACCAGAGTTCCGGCCGTCCCGCAGACCGCGATGACGGCAGTATTGCCCAGGTAACGCCAGAAATCCGGAAGTATATTGAACAGGTTTCTGTAGTGCTCGAAGGTAATGGGATGTGGAAAGAACTGACTGCCTGAGAACATATTCTGATCGGTGCGCAATGACATCGAGGCGGCCCAGGCAACCGGAACAATGTAGATGAGCACCAGGATTGTCATGACCAGGTGATACGTACCGGTCCGTAGGTGCCCCGAGGTCGTACCCGTGCGGGCAGCGTTCGGCCTGACCGCGGGGACCGGTCTGGGTTGAGCCACCGGCTGGGCGGTCATGTGTTCGTGCTCCGATCTTGTTCGGTGCCGCCCGAGTAGAACACCCAGCGCCGACTGAGCAGCCATTGGGCGAAGGTGATCACAAAGGTGACGAGCGCCAACATCCAGGCGATGGCGGCGGCATATCCGATGCCGGACAAGCGCTCCGAGTAGTTGAAGAGCTGGTTGTACATGTAGAGCACTACGGTTCGAGTGGAATCATCGGGACCGCCGGCCAGTCCGATGCCGGCGCCGCTGGACGTCATCGCGACGACCGGATCGAACAATTGCAGGGCCCCGATCAATGAGGTGACCATCAAAAATAGGACTGTCGGACTGATCAGCGGCAGCAGGACATAACGGAACCGCTGGAAAGCGTTGGCGCCATCGATCATCGCCGCCTCCGGCAACGAGCTCGGCACGCCCTGGAGGGCAGCGATATAGAGCGTCATGCCATACCCGAGGCCCTGCCAGGTGGTTACCAGCGCAATAGCTGGCATCGCCGTCGGCGGATTGAGCAACCAATCCGGGCCATTGATGCCCAATAGTCCCAGCACGGAATTGATGGGGCCCGACTGACTGTTGAACATCCAGCGCCAGACAATGCCAACGGCAATCTGCGAGAGCACGTACGGGAAGAATAGCAGGGCCCGGTAAAAGGCCAAGCCGCGGCGAGCAGACATCGTCAGTAGCGCGGCGAACAGGGATAACAGCAGAAAGCTGGTGGTGCCCCACAAAATGAACTTTACCGTGTTCCACAGCACCCTGGGGATGCGATCGTCCTGAAGAAGATAGTCCCAGTTCTCGAAACCGATCCAGGCCGGCGAAACGGCGACGAGGTCCCATTTCGTGAACGAGTAGTACAGAGATATGGCCAGCGGAACGGCGACGAAGGCGAAAAGCCCGATCAGTTGAGGCAACAGGAAGAGCAGGGCCGTACCGACCTCTCCGCGTCGTCCGGCCGACTGCGGGCGTCTGTTCCGGACCAACCCGGTCGCTGGGCGTTTCGTTGTCGTCGCCATAGTCAGGATCCGAGCAGTTTGGTCACCCTGGCGCAGGTGCCCTTCAGGGCGGCCGCAGCAGTCATCTTGTTGGTGATGATGCTGGTGATGGCCGGGGCGATGCCATCTTGTCCCTGCACCTGGGCCATGACGCCCTTCGGGTCGACGTTGGTCTTGGTCATCGGCCACGCTCGCGGATCAAGCTGCGCCTGCACGAGATTCTTCGGCTCGCCCGGAGCCTGCGCGAAGTCGGGCCCCTTGGCGGTGTCCTTGTAGGCCGGAATCAGACCCATTTGTTTACCGGAGCCTTCGGTGGCCATGTACTTGACGAATTGCCAGGCATTGTCCTGATTTGGCGAACCTTGGTAGACGGCCCAACTGTGGACCTGTACCAAGGTGGCGTTGCCCGCCTTGCCCTTGGGGAGCGCGGCCATATCGAAGCTCAACTTCGGGTTCTGCTGGGCTGCGATCCCGACCTGTTCATGGGAACCCTGCTGCATCGCTACGTGCCCCTGGATCCAGCGAAGGTAACCCGGTGTCTCCTGCTCGAGTTGCGGCGTGATGGCGGAATGGTCCTTCCACATCATGTCCTGAAGCAGCTGGAACGCATCGGCCGTGGCCGGGTCCTCCAGCTGGCAGGTGGCCCGGGTTGGTCCGCCGAGAACGCCGCCGCCGTTGGCCCACAGCACGGGGCTGTAACCGGCGTCACTGGGAATCGCGATCCGATTGTAGTAGCCCCACTGAGTAATGTGCTTGGGATCGAAGGCCGGATCGTCCGCGTTATGCCCGGCGTTATCGAGAGTGAGCTTCTTGGCCCACGCGCGCAACTCACCGTAGGTGTAGCTGCCATCGGTCGGCGGCGGCGTCAGGCCTGCTTTGGCGAACATCGTCTTGTTGTAGAACAGCGATTGTACGTTGTATCCCATCGGGAGCCCGTGGTACTTGCCGTCCTTGGCGGCCTTGTCGGAACCGAGCGCGATCGGGGTGAAGTCATCGGCCTTCACCCCGTCGGCCTGCATGTGCGGCGACAGATCGGCAAGCACACCATCGTTCACCATCTGGTTGAAGTTCCACGTTCCGGTCACCAATACGTCGGACATGTTCTTGCCTGCGATCAGCGTCTTGCAGGCGGCGTAGTCCGCGCCGCAGTCGCCCACCCGGAAATCGAGCTTGAGGTTAGGATTTGCCTTCTGGAACCCGGCTGCCGTCGCTTTGATACTCGCGATGTCCTCGGTCACCCCCCAGACCGAGATCCGCAGGGTGTTCCCGTCCGCGGTCCCGCCCTTGCTCCCGGTATTGCTGCAGCCAACCGCCGCGAGGGTGGCCAGGGCGATGACGCTGGCCACCGCCTTGCGGCTTCGTGGAACGCTCATGAAAGCTCCTCGATGAGAAAATTTGGACGATGAAGGAAGGTCTACCACGTGGCCTGCCACGTGGTAAACCCTTACGATCAATGTTCTGCGATCAGGAACGGACACAGCTATGACGGCGACCCAAGCGGACGTGGCGGCGGCCGCCGGCGTCGCACCCAAGACGGTCTCGAATGTGATCAACGGGTATCCCCACATCAGCGAAGGGGTGCGGCAGCGGGTCAATGAAGCGATCGTCCGGCTCGACTACCGGCCGAACCACGCCGCCCGGAGTCTTCGCAGCGGTCAGAACAAGGTGATCGGTCTCGCGGTCCCAGAACTTGACGTCTCCTACTTCGCCGAGCTGGCGCGACTGGTGGTGGAAAGAGCGGAAGATATCGGGCTGGATGTCGTCATCATGCAGACCCTCGGTGCGCGTCAACGAGAGCTTGCTGTGGTCACCGGGAAGAACACCAGATTTGTCGATGGACTGATCTACAGCCCGGTGTCACTGGGCACCGAAGACCTACCCGCACCGTCCAGGCGGCTGCCCGTCGTTCTACTCGGCGAACGAACCGGCGGCGGCGGGCAATACAATCACGTCGGCATCGACAACGTCGCGGCCGCGCATGCAGCAACCGCTCACCTGCTCGACCGTGGGCGACGACGTGTCGCATTCATCGGTTCGCAGCCCGACGACCCGCAGTCAGCCATCGCTCGGCTCCGACTCAACGGCTACCGGGACGCCCTGACCGCAGCCGACCTCGTCCCACTCGCCAACCTCGTCATCGCCACCCACGGCTACCACCGACAAGACGGAGCCGCCGCGGCGGAACGACTGCTCGCGCAACACGGCGGGGCCCCGGACGCCATCTTCTGCGCCACCGACCTACTCGCACTGGGCGCGCTCCGCACCTTGCTGTCCCACGGCATTCGCGTCCCCGACGACATCGCTCTGATCGGTCTCGACGACATCGAAGAGGGTCGGTTCAGCACCCCAACCCTTTCGACGATCGCGCCCGATAAACAGACGATCGCCCGGCAGGCCGTTGAACGCCTCGCCTCGCTGATCGTCGCCGCCTCGCCGGCAGCGGACGACATCATCGACTTCTCGATCCAAATCCGCGAGAGCTCGTAACCTCCGGCAGTTTCTTTCCTGTACGCCGAGCGGCCCCCAGGATGTCAAGGGCCCGCAGGCTCCGATCCATTCCGGTGTGCCTGTCCTGCGGGGACGGAGCAACGGGTCCACTGGACGCCCTGAGCGTCACCAGCCCGTTGGAGGCCGATTTCAATCGGCAGAATGCGGCCCTGGCCACCGCACTGCGACGGGCCGGCGCCCGCGCGGTGACGACTCACTTCTACGGACCTGGTACGCACTCCTGGCCGTACTGGCAGCGCGCGCTGCTTGCTGCTGTCCCGATGCTGCTGACGGCGCTGGGCGTGCGCCGCTGCCGGTGCGGCGGCTCCGGACAGCCGGACTCCCGATGTTCGTCATACCGTTTGGAGTGCCTGGTCGTGCCGGGGATCATGCTGCTGCGCCACTGGTTCCGGCCATTCCGGAACGGGTGCATCCAGGGCCCGCCGACCGGCCTGCTGGTAGGCATCCCGATCGAGGGTGCCCTCGGTGGCAGCGACCAACACCGGCACCACTGCTTGGCCGGCAACGTTGGTGGCGGTCCGGATCATGTCCAGGATCGAGTCGATACCGATCAACAGGGCGACGCCGGCCAGCGGCAGGCCGAGTGTCGACAGGGTCAGGGTCAGCATCACGGTGGCACCGGTCAGCCCGGCGGTCGCTGCCGAGCCGACCACCGAGCAGATCACGATCAGCAGATAATCTCTGGCGCCCAACGGGATTCCCCAGGCGTTGGCCACGAAGATCGCTGCCAGCGCCGGGTAGATCGCCGCACAGCCGTCCATCTTGGTGGTGGCGCCGAACGGCACCGCGAACGAGGCGTAGTCGGCCGGCACGCCGAGCCTGGTGACCACCTGCTGGGTAACCGGCATGGTGCCGATCGAGGAGCGGGACACGAACGCCAGCTGGATGGCGGGCCAGGCGCCGGCATAAAACTTGACCGGGTTCAGCCGGCCGACGGTGGACAGCAGAACGGGGTAGACCACCAGCAGCACGATGAAGCAGCCGACGTACACCGCGATGGTGAAACTGGCCAGCGGCGCCAGCAGGTCCCAGCCGTAGCTGGCGACCGACTTGCCGATCAGCCCGAGGGTGCCCAACGGGGACAGCCGGATCACCCACCACAGCGCCTTTTGGATCAGCGCCAGTACCGACGTGGCGACGGTCACGAACGGATCAGCCGCTTTGCCCAGCCGGTTGGCGGCGATGCCGACAACCACTGCCAGGAACACGATTTGCAGTACATTGCCCTCGGCGAACGCCGCCACCGGATTGGTCGGAATGATGCCGGTGAGGAAGTCCAGCCAACTTCCGGTGTGCTCGGGCGGCTTGGCCCCGGAGTGGTCGATACCGGCGAACCCGGAACCCGGCTTGGTGAGGATCCCGAGCACGATGCCGACCGCGACCGCGATCAACGCGGTGACGGCGAAGCCGACCAGCGTCTTCACCGCAAGCCGAGCGGCGCCGGTCACTCCTTTCAGGTTGGTGATGGAAACCACCAACGCGGTGAACACCAACACCGGCACGACCAGCTTCAACAGCTGCACGAACACACTGCCGATGGTGGTCAGGGTGGTGGTCAACCACTCGGCGTCGGTGGATCTGGCGATCAGGCCCAGGGCCAGACCGAGGACAAGGCCGAGCAGCACCTGGATGCCGAACGAGACGCGGACGAACGGATTGCGACTGCGGGTCGCAGCGACGTCGGTTGCGCCGGCGACGGTGCTACCCGAGGCCGAGGCCGAGGTCGGGGTCGGGGTCGGGGTCGGGGTCGGGGTCGGGGAATGATCGGCGGACTGCGGGGAATCGGGCATGGAAGACCTTCCAGGACGAAGCCGTACCCCGGTGGGAGTGACGGCAGCGGTGTGGGTGGCGATGTCAACGGGACGTCCGTCGACTCGCGTCACGGTCGATGTCGATCAGCGGCTGCGGTGGGATCCGGCAGTGGGGGATCGGCGTCGACGTCCAATGGCCGACCGGCGCAGCGGGGGCTGGAGCGAAGACTCGGGGGGCTGTCCGGTAGGCGCGGCAGGAACTGGTTACCGGTGGCAGCGACAGGCGGCGCTGCACAGACGCTGGAGGTCGATGTGCAGGCGGCGGGTGAGGTGCTCTCCGACGTTCATGGCAAGAATTAGTATGCACCACCGGCGAAGTTGAGCGGAACAGACTCAACTCTGCTGACGTTGTGGCTGGCAGGCCATCACCGCAGCGGGATGAACGGATCGCTGACCGCAGATCCACCGAAGAAGGGGAACACTCACCAGCTATGAACACCGAGCGCCTGACCACCCGTAGCCGTGAAGCGCTGGCTGCTGCCATTGCGGCGGCCGGCACCGCCGGCAATGCCACTGTCGAGCCGGCCCACCTGCTGCTGGGGTTGCTGGCCACCGACGGATCCACCGCCCCGGGGCTGTTGCGCGCAGTCGGCGCCGATCCGATCGAGATCAGCAATGCGCTCAAGACGCTGCTGGACCGGCTACCCAGCGCGGCGGGCAGCACCGTGGCTCAGCCGCAGCTGTCCCGGGCAGTGGCGAACGTCGTCACCGACGCCGAGAAGATCATGAGCAGCAGCGGCGACGAGTTCATCTCCACCGAACACCTGCTGGCGTCGTTGGCCCGGAAGGGGACAGACGTCGGCGACCTGCTGGTTACCAGCGGTGCCACCAGGGATGCGTTGATCGAGGCCTTCCCGGTGGTCCGCGGCGGCGACCGCAAGGTGACCACCCCCGATCCCGAGGGCAGCTATCAGGCACTGGAGAAGTACGCCGTCGACCTCACCGAACGAGCCAGGGAAGGCAGGATCGACCCGGTGATCGGCCGCGACTCAGAAATACGGCGAGTAGTGCAAGTACTGTCCCGGCGGACCAAGAACAACCCGGTGCTGATCGGCGAACCGGGCGTCGGCAAGACCGCCGTCGTCGAAGGGCTGGCCCAGCGAATCGTCGCCGGTGACGTGCCGGAATCGTTGCGGGGCAAGCGATTGATGTCACTGGACCTCGGCGCGATGATCGCCGGCGCCAAGTACCGCGGCGAGTTCGAGGAGCGGCTCAAGGCCGTCCTGGAGGAGATCAGGGGCAGCAACGGCCAGGTGGTCACCTTCATCGACGAGTTGCACACGGTGGTCGGTGCCGGCGCATCGGGTGAGGGAGCTCTCGATGCCGGCAACATGCTGAAGCCGATGTTGGCCCGTGGCGAGTTGCGGATGGTCGGCGCCACCACGCTGGACGAGTATCGCGAGCACATCGAGAAGGACGCCGCCCTGGAGCGGCGATTCCAGCAGGTGCTGGTCGGTGAGCCCTCGGTGGAGGACACCATCGGTATCCTGCGGGGTATTCGGGAGCGATACGAGGCGCACCACGGGGTCCGGATCGCCGACGCCGCGTTGGTCGCCGCCGCCACCCTGTCCGACCGATACATCACCAGTCGCTTCCTGCCGGACAAGGCGATCGACCTGATCGACGAAGCGGCCTCCCGACTTCGGATGGAGATCGATTCCAAGCCGGTCGAGATCGACGCACTACAGCGGCAGGTCGACCGGATGAAGATGGAAGAACTCGCGTTGGCCAAGGAATCGGATGCGGCCTCCGGCGACCGGTTGGCCAGGCTGAAGAGCGATCTGGCGGACAGGTCCGAACAGTTGTCGGCGTTGACGGCCCGCTGGGAGCAGGAGAAATCCGGACTGAATCGCGTCGGCGAGCTGAAGAAGACGGTGGACGAGTTGCGGTCGCAGGCCGAGCGGGCCCAGCGGGACGGTGATCTGGCCAGGGCGTCGGAGTTGCTGTACGGCCAGATCCCGTCACTGGAAAGGGAACTCGCGGAAGCTGCCGACACCGAGGAGGCTGCGGCAGCGGCTTCGGCCACCGCCCCGATGGTGTCCGAGGAGGTGTCCCCGGACGACATCGCCACCGTCATCTCGTCCTGGACCGGCATCCCGGCCGGTCGGCTGCTGGAGGGCGAGACCAGCAAGCTGCTCCGAATGGAAGCCGAGATCGCCAAGAACGTTGTCGGCCAGGGCGCGGCTATCGCGGCGGTGTCCGACGCGGTCCGAAGGGCCAGGGCCGGGGTGTCGGATCCGGACCGACCCACCGGGTCGTTCCTGTTCCTCGGACCGACCGGGGTCGGCAAGACCGAGCTGGCAAAGGCGCTGGCGGACTTCCTGTTCGACGATGCCAGGGCGATGGTCCGGATTGACATGAGCGAGTATGCCGAGAAGCACTCGGTGGCCAGACTGGTCGGAGCTCCGCCCGGTTACATCGGTTACGAACAGGGCGGCCAGCTCACCGAGGCAGTGCGCCGCCGGCCGTACAGCGTGATCCTGTTGGACGAGGTCGAAAAGGCGCATCCCGACGTCTTCGACATCCTGCTGCAGGTGCTGGACGACGGCCGACTGACCGACGGTCAGGGTCGTACCGTCGATTTCCGGAACACCATGCTGATCCTGACCTCCAATCTCGGATCTGCGGCCCTGGCCGACCCGATGCTGAGCGAACAGGAACGGCGGGACTCGGTGATGGCCGTCGTCCGCAGTGCTTTCAAACCGGAGTTCCTGAACCGGCTGGACGACATCGTGCTGTTCGACGCACTCGGCCTGTCGGAACTCGGTGCCATCGTCGAGATCCAGGTCGCCCAACTCGGTTCCCGGTTGGCCGCCCGCCGGCTCACCCTCGAGGTGACCGAGACGGCGCGGGAGTGGCTGGCCCGCAACGGTTTCGACCCGTTGTACGGAGCCCGTCCGCTCCGCCGATTGATCCAGACCGCGATCGGCGATCGACTGGCGAAGGCGTTGTTGGCGGGCGAGATCACCGATGGCGACACGGTGCGGGTGGACCGTGCTCCGGACACCGACGCGTTGACCGTCGCCGCGGTGCCCGACACCACGACAGCGCCGATCCAGTAATGGCCGCGGCACGACGCGGACGGGCTACGCTCCCGGCAGACGACGTTGCCGGCAGACAGGGGCCCACCGATGTATCCGAACAGCGGCGATCCGTACGCCAACAAACCGCAGGCCGGGGGCGATCCACAGCAACCGGCCCAGTACAGCCGGCCTCAGCAGCAGTACGGAGCGATCATGGCGATGGCGGGGCGGCGGACCAGGGCCTGACCGACCGGAGCCCGGCAATCTCGGTTCCTGCTGGCTCCGAAGGACTGCCATGACGACCACCGCCCAACGGCTCGCCGACAGTGCCGCCACCCTGCTGGGTCGCCCGCTGCCGCTGCGGCTGCGCGCCTGGGACGGCTCCGAGGCCCCGGCCGCCGGCGACGCCTCGGCGGCCGACCCGGTGCTGGTGCTCCGCAACCGGAAGGCATTGCGCCGGCTGGCTTGGTCACCGAACGAGCTGGGGTTGGCCGAGGCGTACATCAGCGGCGAACTGGACGTCGAGGGCGACCTCGCCGACGGGCTGTCCCGGATCTGGGCGCCTGGCGACCAGGGCGGCGTCCGGCCGGCTCTGAAGCACTGGCCGCGACTGGCCCGCACCGCCGTCCGGCTCGGGGTGATCGGCCGGCGGCCGCGACGTCCGGGCGAGGCTGCCTCCTTGGCCGGCCACCGGCACACCAGGGCGCGCGACCGGGCCGCCATCGCCCACCACTGCGACGTCGGCAACGAGTTCTACGAGCTGCTGCTGGACGACACCATGGCCTACTCCTGCGGCTATTTCACCCAGGGGCCGACCGGTTCGCCGGCGGATGCCCAGCGGGCCAAACTTGATCTGATCTGCCGCAAACTCGGCCTGGCCGAAGGCAACGCCCATCTGGACATCGGCTGCGGTTGGGGATCGCTGATCTGTTATGCCGCAAAGCATTTCGGCACCCGGTCCACCGGTGTCACGCTGTCCCGTCAGCAGTTCGAGTACGTCAGCAAGAGGGTGGCGGCACAGGGTCTGGCCGATCGGGTGCAGGTGGTGCATGCCGACTACCGCGAACTGGCCGACGGCATTCTGGACACCCCGGCCGGCAGCTTCGATGCGGTGTCCACCATCGAGATGGGCGAACACGTCGGGGATGACGAGTACCCGGCGTTCAGCGCGCTGCTGCACGACCAGGTCCGGCCGGGTGGCCGGGTACTGGTGCAGCAGATGTCCCGCGGCGAGAACGCCCCGGGCGGCGGCGCCTTCATCGAGACCTACATCGCCCCGGACATGCACATGAAGCCCTTGGGTGCCACGGTGCGTCACCTGGCTACCGCCGGGCTGGAGATCCGCGACGTGCACGCCCTGCGGGAGCACTACGGCTGGACGGTGAACGCCTGGGCCCGCACTCTGGAAGCCAACTGGGACGAGGCGGTGGCGCTGATCGGTGAGACCGGCGCCCGGATCTGGCGGCTCTATCTGGTCGGTGGTGCGTTGGCGTTCTCCTCCGGTCGGATGGGTGTCGATCAGATCCTGGCCACCCGGCCGCATCCTGACGGCAGCGTTGAGTTCGAGCCGAGTCGAGCCGGCTGGGAACCGCCGTGGGAGACACCATGATGGCGTTCTGGATCAGCCTGCCGGTGACCCTGCTGGCCGTCGTACTGGTGATGGCTGCCAGTTTCTTGATCGGCCGGTCGACCGGCAAGTACTCGATCATCGACGCCATCTGGGGTCCCGGCTTCGTGGTGATCGGCTGGGTGTCGCTGCTGGTCACCGCCGGACACGGCACGCCGGCGTTGCGCTTCATGGTGGTGGCGATGGTGACCATCTGGGGGCTTCGACTCGGAGTGCACATCCTGTCCCGCAACCACGGTCAACCCGAGGATCCGCGGTACGTCGACATGCTGACCGGACACGGCCCCGGGGTGATCGTTCGCAAGGTCCAGCTGCCGCAGGGGCTGGCGATGTGGTTCATCTCCATCCCTGCCCAGCTGGCGATGGTGCTGGATCGGCCGGCCTGGTGGCTGGTCTGGATCGGCGTCGCCCTCTGGGCGATCGGTCTGCTGTTCGAAAGTATCGGCGATGCCCAACTGGCCGCCTTCAAACGCAATCCGGACAATCGCGGAACCGTGCTGCGGACCGGCCTGTGGCGATACACCCGGCACCCCAACTACTTCGGTGACGCCTGCGTGTGGTGGGGCATCTTCCTGACCGTCTGCTGGCACTGGACCGGTGCGCTGACCATCCTGTCGCCGCTGGCGATGACGTACCTACTGGTGGCCAAGACCGGTAAGGCGCTGACCGAGAAGCGGATGAGCAGCTCCAAGCCCGGCTACGCCGACTACGTCAGCCGGACCTCCGGGTTCGTTCCGCTGCCGCCGAGGTCGTCATGACCGGGCAGCGTCGTCCGGAGGTCGCTGCGGTCCGCCGGGACGGCCGGCCGACGGTGGCGGTCGTCGGCGCCGGCGTCTCCGGGCTGACCGCGGCATACCTGTTGCGCCGCAACCACGATGTCACGCTGTTCGAGGTCGAGGACCGACTCGGCGGGCACGCCCACACCCACCAGGTCGACAACGGCGCCGGCCAGCAGATCGGTGTCGACTCCGGATTCATCGTGCACAACGACCGCACCTACCCGTACCTGCGCAAGCTGTTCGGCGAACTCGGCATCCAGGCCCGCAAGGCCGAGATGAGCATGAGCATCCGGCACGAGGCGACCGGTCTGGAGTATGCCGGCGGTCGCGGCATCTCGGGCCTGCTCGCCCAGCCGAAACAGCTGCTGTCGCCGCGTTTCCTGGGGCTGCTGGCGCAGGTCAAGCGGTTCCACCGGGTGGCCGCGGAGTTCCTGGCGAACACCGCGGACGGCGACGAGACCAGCTACGGCGATTTCCTGGAAGACCAAGGCTTCTCGCCGAGTTTCCGCGAGTTGTACGCGGTGCCGGTGGTGGCCTGCGTGTGGTCCTGCGGATCCGGAACGGCGATGGAGTACCCGGCCCGGTTCCTGTTCCGGTTCCTGGACCACCACGGCATGTTGTCGGTGTCGAACTCGCCGCAGTGGTACATCATCCCCGGCGGTTCGGCGACCTACGTGCAGGCCGTCGCCCGTCGGCTGACCGACGTCCGACAGGGACGCAAGATCACCCAGATCCGGCGGACGGCGACCGGCGTCTCGGCAACGGACGACTCCGGCAACAGCTCGGGCTTCGACAAGGTGGTGATCGCCACCCACGCCGACCAGGCGCTGTCGCTGTTGGGCGATCCGACGGCCGACGAGCAGCGGGTGCTCGGTGCCTTCCGATACTCGCTCAACCACACCGTGTTGCACACCGACGTCGGACTGCTGCCGCGGGCCCGCGGTGCCAAGGCATCTTGGAACTACCTGGTGCCGCGGCAACCGGTCGACGACGACGGGCCGATCGTCACCTACTGGATGAACAAGCTGCAGAGTCTGGACTCCCAGCGCCAGTTCCTGGTGACGATGAATGCCACCGACCGGATCGAGGCGCGGTCGGTGATCGCCGAAATGGAATACCGGCACCCGATCTACGACCTCGAGTCCGGGAAGGCGAGAGCCGAGCTGCCCTCGCTGGCCACCAACCGCACGGCCTTCGCCGGCGCGTACCACGGCTGGGGATTCCACGAGGACGGCTGCCGATCGGGAGTGCAGGCGGCGGAGGCGTTCGGGGTCAGCTGGTGACCGGCGACCCGGGCATGGTGGCCGGCCGGCCGGTACCGATCACCCCGGCGTTGATCGTCGGTCAGGTGACCCACAGCCGGCACGTCGGGGTGAAGGATCACTTCCGGTATCGCAGTCTGCAGTGGCTGGTCGACATCGACGAAGTCCCGGAGCTCACGATCGGCCGCCGCAGCTACCAGCTTCGCGCAGCGGATCATCTGTCCGGTAACGGGTTTCGATCCGATCTCGCTGCGCTGCTGCAGCAGTCCGGCATCGAACTCGACGCCGCCGACCGGGTACTGCTGTTGGCCCATCCGCGCAGCAGCGGGTACGTATTCGACCCACTGTCGGTGTTCTGGTGCTTCGACACCGACGGCGGGATCCGTGCGGTGGTGCTGGAGGTGCACAACACCTACGGCGAGCGGCACGCGTACGTGCTGCCGGGCAGCACCAGCAGCCGGGTCGACAAGGACTTCTACGTCTCGCCGTTCAACGACACCGGCGGTGAGTACCGGGTGCGCTGGCAACTCGATCCCGAGCAGGTCCAGGTGACGGTCAATCTGCATCGTGACGATCGGCTGGTACTGGCCGCGACCGTCGGTGGCGGCGTCGAGGAGTTGACGCCGCCGGCGATGCGCCGCGGCGCCCGGCGGGTGCGGGGCATGCCGTACCGGGTACCGGTGCTGATCCGGTGGCGGGCGATCAGGTTATGGGCCAGGCGATTGCCGATCCGGCCGCGGCCGGCGAACGGCGGCAACCTGCCGACGAGGGTCGGCTGTCCTCGAGCTGGGCAGCCGGCGCCGCCACGAACTCGGTGACAGACTCGCCGTCCTGCCCCCCGGTGGTCAGCCGATCCGACCGAACCGGGGACGAGACGATGGTGGAAATGCGGACATCGTCCAACGGTAGCCTCGGCATCCATGCATACCGCACTGGTCACCGGTTCGTCCGGCGGCATCGGCGCGGCTTACTGCCGACGCCTGGCAGCCGACGGTCACTCGCTGGTGATCGTCGCCCGCGATGCCGACCGATTGGCCGAGCGGCGAGCGACCCTGTTGTCCCTCGGCGCCCCCGACGTCGAGGTGTTGCCGGCCGACCTGACCGACCCTGGCGACCTGGTCACGGTGGCCGATCGGCTGCGGGATCCCGAACGGCCGATCGACCTGTTGGTCAACAACGCGGGGAAGGGTCTGGGCAAGGCCTTCCAACAGAGCACCGAGGCGGAGATCCGGGACCAGCTCGAGCTGAACGTCACCGCCGTGCTGATCCTGACTCACGCGGCGCTGCCCGGGATGTTGGCCCGCGGCCACGGCGCGATCGTCAACGTGGCGTCGATCGCCGGGCTGCTGCCGGGGCGCGGATCCACCTACTCGGCGTCCAAGGCTTGGGTGATCGCCTTCAGTGAAGGGTTGGCGGTGTCCTGCAAGGGCTCCGGCGTCCGGGTGCAGGCGCTGTGCCCTGGCTTCGTCCGCACCGAGTTCCACCGGCGGGCCGGCATCGACATGTCCACCAAACCGGCCTGGATGTACGTCGATGTGGACGCGGTGGTCGACGGATCGGTGGCCGCGCTGCGGGCCAACCGGCCGGTGTTCATCCCCGGGCTGCTGTACCGGGGGATGGCTGGTGTGGCGAAGCTGGCCCCGCGGGCGATGGTCAGAGCGGTGTCCAACAAGGTCGACCCGAAACCGCGGACCTGAGCAGCTGCCGCCGGTGGCACCGGACATAGGCTGACGAGGTGACGATCGAACAGCCACCCGCGACCATCGGCCGGATCTCGACGGGCATCGGCGGCCCGGCCGCTGCCGGTGAGCCGCCACAGCCAGACGGGGCCGCCAAGGCCAGGCTGGCGGCGTTGGTGAACGAGTTCGCGGTCGTGCACGGACGGGTGGTGCTCTCCTCCGGGCTGGAAGCCGATTACTACATCGACGGTCGGTTGCCGACCCTGCAGCACGAGTCGGCGCCGCTGATCGGCACCCTGATCCGGCAGCTGACGGCGGATTGGGACTACGACGCGGTCGGCGGACTGACTCTCGGCGCCGACCCGGTGGCGATGGCCGTGATGCATGCCCCCGGACGACCGGTTGACGCTTTCGTGGTCCGTAAAGAAGCCAAGAAGCACGGGATGGGGAAGCGGATCGAGGGTCCGGACGTCAAGGGGCGCACGGTGTTGGCCGTCGAGGACACCTCGACGACCGGCGCCTCGGTACTGGTCGCGGTGGATGCCCTGCAGGAAGCCGGCGCGGAGGTGATCGGGGTGGCCACCGTCATCGACCGGGACACCGGCGCGGCCGAGGCCATCCGGGAACGTGGTCTCGGCTACCGCTACCTGCTCGATTTGACGGACCTCGGCCTGGCGTGAACTCGGATGATCCGGAGCAGCCGGAGCAGCCGGAGCCGGGCCCGACCGAGTGGGTGCACGGCGACCCGGTCGGCGTCGGACCGTGGCCGGGCGGCCGGCAGCAGTGGCCGGACGATCCGCAGTACGACCCCGAACTGCTGGCCGACGGCGACCGGCGCAATGTGGTGGACCGCTATCGGTACTGGCGGCGGGAGGCGATCGTCGCCGACCTCGATCAGCGGCGGCATCCGCTGCACATCGGCATCGAGAATCTCGGCTACGACTACAACATCGGCACCATCGTCCGGACCGCGAACGCCTTCGCGGTGGCGGCCGTGCACATCGTCGGCCGGCGCCGGTGGAATCGCCGCGGCGCCATGGTCACCGACCGGTACCAGCATCTGCACCACCACGACACGACCGAGTCCCTGGTCGGTTTCGCCGCCGGCCAGCAGCTGACTATCGTCGGCGTCGACAACACCGAGGGATCGGTGCCGGTGGAGACTGCTGCCCTGCCCCGAAACTGTCTGCTGCTGTTCGGATCGGAGTCGACCGGGCTGTCCGAGCCGGCGCTGCTGGCGGCACAGCTGACGGTTTCCATCGCCCAGTTCGGTTCCACCCGCTCGATCAACGCCGGGGTGGCCGCCGGCATCGCGATGCACAGCTGGATCAGCCAGCACGCCGACCTGAGCACAGCTTGGTGAATCGAGCAGGCACATTTCAGGGTTGACTCGGGGTTGTCGGGCGGCCGGTCGGCGACCAGCGCCGGTACCGTAGCGGTGTGGAGCTGAACACGGTCAAGACCGTTGCGAGCTGGGGGATCGTCGGCTTTGTCGTGGTCGGCCTGCTGGTGGCGATCATCGTCAAGAAAGTGATCGGGAAGATCATCTCGCTGGTGTTGGCGGCCGCGGTGGTGTTTTTCGTCTGGCAGCAGCGCGGTCACGTGGAGGACTACGCCAACGATGTCCGCAACAAGGTGTGCACGGCCGAACCGTCGTTCTTCGGCATCGACGTGAAGCTGCCCATCTACTGGTGCCAGCGCCCCTGATTGCCGCGCGCCGTGGCTGAGCAACCGGGCACCCCGTCGGCCCGGCAGACCGAACTGCTGGAATCTGCCTACCGCTATGTCCTGCTGCACGGCCTGGCCGATCTGTCGTTGCGGCCGCTCGCCGCAGCGATCGGGTCGTCGCCGCGGGTGCTGTTGTATCTCTTCGACAGCAAGGACGGATTGATCCGGGCCTTGCTGGCCAGGGCCAGGACCGACGAGTTGGCGATGCTGGAACAGATCCGGACGACCGATCCGGGGATGATCGGCACCGCGGAACGGGTGTGGGGCTGGCTCGCAGATCCTGGTCACCGTGGTCTGTCCAGGCTCTGGCTCGAGTCCTACTCGCGGTCGTTGGTGGCCACCGATGGTCCGTTGGCCGGCTTCGCCGCCGGCACTGTCGCCGACTGGTTGATGGTGTTGGCCGATGCTCAGCCGGTCGGCGAACGGGAGTCCACGGAGGCCATCGCCCGGCGGGTCGGCGTGCTCGCGGTGCTCCGCGGCGGGCTGCTGGACCTGTTGGCCACCGACGACTTGTCGCGGATCGATGTTGCGGTGCGTCAGGCCTTGGCGACCTTCGGCTGATCGCTGTAGAGTCGACTGAAACGAGTGTTTCAGTCGAGGAGGACGTGGTGGCGTCGACAGCGGAGCCGACGACTTGGTCAGCCAGGCGACTTGGGTTGGGTGGTCCAGGCGCACGGAGAGCTGTACGCCCGTGAATACGGCTGGGACACCTCGTTCGAGGAGTTGGTGGTGACCATCGTCGCCGACTTCGCTGCGGGGGAGGATGGGCAACACCAGGCGGCCTGGATCGCCGAGCTCGACGGCCGACGGGTCGGTTGCGTGTTCTGCGTGGCCGGCGATCCGGGAGCGGACGCCGAGCCGGCGCCGGCCACCGCCCAGCTGCGAATCCTGATCGTCACCCCCGAGGCCAGGGGCCACCGGATCGGAACCCGGTTGGTCGACACCTGTCTGCAGTTCGCCCGCGACGCCGGTTACTCCCGGATCACGCTGTGGACCAACGATGTACTCACTGCCGCCCGCCGGATCTACCAGGCCGCCGGCTTCCTGCTGGTGTCCGAGGAGCGGCACCGAAGTTTCGGAAAAGACCTGGTCGGACAGAACTGGACGCTCGCTCTGTGATCTGGCCGGCGGCTTCCGGGGTAACGTCAGCGTTGAGCCCATGGAAAACCTCACGCAGGTATTGACCGGAACCGGAGTCGGCGATCTCGCCTGGGAAGTCACTGCCGGCGAGGTCCCTGGCATCGAGGGCGACGACGATTTCCTCACTCTCATCAGCCGTAGTCAGGGTGGACATCGTGCCACCTCCGGTTTTCGCGGGCCCAAACTGCATCCCGGGGACCTGATCAACTACTGGGTCGGCAAGGCCATCGGTACCCCGGTGTTCGTGGTCGTCCGGGCGGATCCGAAGGTGGACCAGGTGGCCATCATCTGTTTGTCCCGTGCGAGGTACTCGCTGGAACTGGCCGACGAGGTACCCCAGTTCGGTCTGCGCTTCGGTGCAGCGCCGGTGCTGCAGGGGGAGCAGGTGGTCGGCGTCGTCGCCACCTCCACCACCGAGCGCAGACCGGTCTGCCGCTACCGGTGACGAGCCGAGGACCGATCGAAGGGGAACCCCCACTGTGGGCATCGAATATTCCGCCGAACTCGACGCGTCGGCCGGTGACGTGTGGGCCTGGCTGTCCAGACCCGGTGCCATCCATCGGCTGATCCCGCCCTGGCAACCGATGTCGGTGGTGCAGGAAGCCACCTCGCTGCGGGACGGCACCGCGAAGCTCCGTGTTGCCGGGCTGCCGTGGACCTCGAAGCATCAACCCGGCGGATATCTGGAGGGTCGGCAGTTCGTCGATCAGCTCACCTCGATCCCGCTCCGGCTGGCCACCCCGTGGCGGCACGAGCATCGGGTGGATGCGAACGGCACCGGGTCCCGGATCACCGACACGGTGACCACTCCGGTGCCGGCGGCCGCGCTGCGCAGCACCTTCGCCTACCGGCATCGGCAATTGGCCGGCGACCTGGCCGCGCACGCCGAGTACAGCCGGCAACCACTGACCATCGCCATCACCGGATCGTCGGGGCTGATCGGCACCCAGCTCGCCGCTCTGCTCAGCACCGGTGGACATCGGGTGATCCGGCTCGTCCGCCGTTCCGCGCGGGGACCCGACCAACGGCAGTGGCAGCCGAACGATCCGGCCACCGACCTGTTGGACGGGGTCGACGCGGTCGTCCACCTGGCCGGCGCGAACATCGCCGGCCGGTTCACCGACGCCCACAAGAAGGCCATCCGCGAGTCCCGGATCGGGCCGACCCGGCGGCTGACGGAGGTCGCCGCGGCGGCCGGGGTCGGGGTGTTCGTCAGCGCGTCGGGAATCGGGATCTACGGCGCCGACCGGGGTGACGAACAGCTCGCGGAGTCGGCGAAACCGGGTGACGACCTGCTCGCCGACCTGGTGGTGGACTGGGAGGCCGAGTCCCGGAACGCTGCCGGCGACCGGATGCGAGCGGTGCAGGTTCGGACCGGCATCGTGGTGACGCCCAGCGGCGGATTCCTCCGGCCGATGCGGGCACTGTTCAGCCTCGGCCTGGGCGGCCGGCTCGGGTCGGGCGAGCAGTGGCTCAGCTGGATCGGCATCGACGATCTGCTGGACATCTACCTGCGGGCCGTGACCGACGATTCATTGGCCGGTCCGATCAACGGAGTATCGCCGAACCCGGTGCGCAACAAGGAGTTCACCACGGTGTTCGCCCGGGTGTTGCATCGGCCGGCAATCATCCCGGTGCCGTCGTTCGGTCCCCGGCTGGTGCTCGGGTCCGAAGGTGCCGCCGAGATTGCCGAAGCCTCCCAGCGGGTGATTCCGCAAGCGCTGCAACGCATCCGACACCGGTTCCGGCATCCCGACCTGGAATCCGCGCTGCGACACGTGATGGGCAAGGGCTGAGCTACCGCCGCGCAGCGCTGTTGTCCGGGTAATGACTCAGGCGGACTGTTCCGGCACTCCGGGATCGGTGGTCCGTTTGGCCTTGCGCTTGCCCATCCAGTGGATGAAGGCGGGCAGCGCGGTGAACACCACCACCACCACGATGGCCAGCACCACCAACAGATCGACGTTGCGCTTGACGAAGTCGATCTTGCCGAGATAGAAGCCGGCGACCGTGACCACCGTGCACCAGGCGACGCCGCCGATGAACGAGTACAGCGTGTAGACCCGGACGTTCATCCGGGAGACGCCGGCCATCACGGTCGCGACGGTGCGCACCACCGGGACGAACCGGGCCAGCATCACGGTGAGCTTGCCGTACTTGTCGAAGAAGTGCGTCGATCGCTCGACGTACTCCGGCTTGAGGAACTTGGCGTCCGGCCGCTTGAACACCGTGGGTCCGACCTTGCGGCCGATGCCGTAGCCGACCAGGTTACCGACGAATGCCGCGACGATCTCCAGCGGGATCAGCCACCACAGGTCGATGTGCAGGGCTCCCTGAGACACAAAGAGTCCGGCGATGAACAGCAGTGTGTCGCCGGGCAGGAAGAACCCGATCAGCAGCCCGCACTCGGCGAACAGGATCAGCATGATGCCGACCACCGCCCACGAACCGAGATTGGTGATGATCGCGGTGGGGTCGAGCCAGCCGGGCAGTAGCGCGAGGTCGGTCACGCCTGCTGAGGCTACCGGCCCATTCGCCCTGATCAGCCCGGATCGGCTGTGACGTGACCCTGGTTTCGGAAATGGGGATGCCCCTGACCGGGTGATTGCACCGGCGGGTACTGCTAGCCGAGCAGCAGCAACACCAGGCCGGTGCTCATCCCGACCACCACGCCGATGATGGCCGCGATGAGCAGGATCTGGGTGCTGGTCAGTCCGCCGGGGGTGCGGGCCGACCGATCGTCGGCCGACGCCGAGGATTCCGGCCGGCCGCCGGCCATCGCCCGCAGCGCCTGTGAGAGCACCCGCTCCGGGTGCGACTGCTGCGAGGACGGTCCGGCCGGTGGAGAGGACATCCGTCAGCCCATCGTGGTCTTCATGATGTCGCCGAGTTTGGCCACCGCCCGGCTGGCCGTCGACTTGACCGTGCCCTTGGACAGCCCGGTGGTCTCGGCGATCTCCGCCTCCGAAAGGCCGCCGTAATAACGCAGCACCAGCACCTCGCGTTGCCGGGGCGCCAGCCCGGACATCGCCTCCACCACGGCGCGATGCTCGGCCGACATGATGGCCAGCGACTCGGCCGACCGGGCGGTACCCGGATCCGGGGGCACGTAGGCCCTGGCGGTCCGCCGGCGGCGGAGCATCGAGCGGGATCCGTTGACCACCGCTGTCCGCAGGTAGCCGATCGCGGCGCCGGTGTCGCGCAGCGAACCCCATTGCTTGTACAACCCGGCGAACGCCTCCTGCACGACGTCCTCGGCGCTGGAGATGTCGTCGACCAGCAGGATGGCCAGCCGCACCATGCCCATCCGATGCGATCGGTACAGCTCGTCGATGGTGCTGGGGGAGCTGGACCTCGTGGGCGGCGGCACGCTGACCGGGTTCAGCGAGCGCAGCGCACCCAGGGTCTGCTCGACCAGCGACTCCGGCGACCGGATTTCCCCCGACTCTGTACCCACCGGACCGATCCTGCCAGGCCGCCGCCGCCGGTGTCGTTACCTCGGCAAATGCATTCGGATCGGTGTGGTCGATTTCGGTCCGGTCGTTCGATGGCGGCCTCGGATGACGCGGGGAGGCCTGATCGTCAGTCGGCCACCCGGGCGCTGACGCACCACGACTCGGCGGCGACCACGAACGGCGCGTCAGGGACCTTGCGTCGGCACTCCTGCCGTACGCGCTCCCGGCCCTCGTCGTCGAGGCGGGCGACGTACTCTCCCGCCGGTCCCACACCGAGGGTGTATGGCTCCCACCACTGATCAAACGACTCGAACGGCACGCGAACGGTGAGCACCGCCTCCGTCAGGTCGTCGAGGCCGGCGGCGCGGAAGATCGTGGCGAGGTCGCCCTCGTGGACCCCCGCGTAGTCGTCCTCGCCCTCCTCCTCCGGGTCCACGGCCCGGACCGCCTCCCAGAACAACGACAACGGACCGTTGCCGGAGCCGTGGTTCCAGACCGTCGCGGCGACGACGCCGCCGGGACGGGTCACCCGGGCCATCTCGGCCAGCCCGGCGGCGGGGTCGGTCATGAAGTGGACGACGAGTGAGGCCAGGGCGGCATCGAAGGTGTCGTCGGCGAAGTCCAGCGTCTCGGCGCTGCCCACGGCGATGTCCGTCGCGGGAAAGCGTTCTCGCGCCGCCCCGACGAACGGGGCGGAGGGGTCGACGGCGCTGACCGCACCCGGTCCCAGCACCTTGACCAGTCGTGCCGTCAGGGCGCCGGGTCCGCAACCGACGTCGAGCGCACGCTGACCGGGCTGCAGCCCGGCGACCTCGACGAACTGGTCGGCCAGAGGCTCGGAGAACCGGCCCATGAACCTGCCGTATGCCTGCGCCGGAACGAGGAAGCTCATCCTCGGACTGTAAGCCCGTCCCGGATGGCCGCAAAGAGGCTGTCGACGAGTGCTGGTCGTCGCTCGCAACGTGCTCGAGAACCGACGCGGCCCCGCGGCATACTCCCTGACATGAGGTTCACCGCAGAGCTGCAGCAGCAGGGCAGGACGGCCACGGGCTTCGAGGTGCCACAGAAGGTGGTCGACGGACTCGGCGGCGGGAAGCGCCCCAAGGTGACGGTGACCGTCAACGGCCGGACGTACCGCAGCAGCGTCGCCCCGATGGGCGGCAGCAACTGGGTGGGGGTGAGCGCGGAGAACCGCGCGCTCACCGGTGCCGTCGGTGGGCGGACCTATGACGTGGACCTCGAGCTCGACACCGCGCCACGGGTGGTCGAGGTGCCAGCCGAACTGGCCGAGGCGTTGGCCCTGGATGGGGCTGCCAGGGTGGCCTGGGACAAGCTCTCCTACTCCCACCAGCGCCAGCACACCCTCGCGATCGACGGCGCCAAGGCCGCCGAGACGCGCGCCCGCCGCGTCGAGAAGACGCTGGAAGCCTTGCGAAGCAAGGGCTAGAGCGCCGCAGCGATCCTGACGACGGCCTCGCGCAGTACCCGCCGCCGGGTTGCGGCCGAGGTCGTACGCCGTGAGGTCGAGCCAGGCCAGGAACGTCCCGCGCGTCGAGCCACGACCTAGGAGATGGTCTCCAGTTCGATCTCGGCGCCGGTGCCTGCGCCGGGCCGATCGGCTTGCTGCGGCATTGCCACCGTGGTCCGCAGCGGCGCACTCTTGACGAAAAAGATGGCCAGCATGGTGACCACCGAGGTGATGGCGGCGATCAGGAAGATGCTGCCGAACGAGTCGCCGTAGGAGGAATGCAGCACCGCCTGCACCGGAGTGGGCAGGTCCTTGATGTCCAGGCTGCCGTCACCCGCCGAGCTCGTCGGGATGCCCAGGCGCCGCAAGCCGGCGGCCGTCTTGTCCAGCACCTGGCTGGCCAGCACCGCGCCGAGTACCATGACGCCGACCGCGCCGCCGAGCGACCGGAAGAACGAGATCGTTGCCGACGCGGCGCCGATGTCCTTGACGTCGACCGTGTTCTGCACGGCCAGCACGATGTTCTGGATCAGCGTGCCGATGCCGATACCCATCACCGCCATGAAGATGGCGATCGGCAGGTAGCCGGTGGTGTGATCGATGGTGCCCAGCCCGCCGAGTCCGATCACCAGCATGATGCTGCCGACCACCATCAGCGGCTTCCACCGGCCGGTCCGGCTGACGATCTGGCCGCCGATGGTTGCCGAGAGCATCTGGGCGACGATCAGCGGAATCGTCATCAGGCCGGCCTTGGTCGGGCTGTTTCCGCCGGCCAGCTGGAAGTACTGGGTGAGGAAGGTGCTGGAGCCGAACATCGCCACCCCGACCGCGATGCTGGCGATGATCATCAACGCCGTGGTGTTGTTGCGCAACACCCGGATGGGCACCATCGGTTCCGGGACCCGGAGTTCGACGAACACCGCCAGCGCCCCGGCCGCCAGGAACCCGGCGAGGAAAACGCCCGACTGCCAGGAGAACCAGTCGTAGTCGACGCCGGCGAAGGTCACCCAGAGCATCGGCAGTGCGGCCGCGACGGCCAGCAGGGCGGCGCCCAGGTAGTCGATCGTTACCCTGCGCCGCTGCAGGGCCGGCAGATGCAGAGTGATCTGCAGCAGGATCAGCGCGACGACGGCCAGCGGCACACAGACGAAGAAGCACCACCGCCAGTTCAGGTTGTCGGTGATCACCCCGCCCAGCAGCGGGCCGGACACGGTGGCGACCGCCATCACCGCACCCATATAACCGGTGTATCGACCTCGGTTGCGAGGCGCGATGATCGTTCCCATGATCGACTGAACCAGCGCGGTCAGGCCGCCCATCCCCAACCCCTGGAGTGCCCGGAAGGCCATCATCGGAATGACGGACTGGGTCAGGCCGGCACCCACCGAGCCGAGGACGAAGACCACGATCGACAGCTGGACCAGGGTCTTCTTGTCGAACAGGTCCGACAGCTTGCCCCAGATCGGGGTGCTGATGGTCATCGCCAGCAGTGATGCGGTGATCACCCAGGTGTACTGACTCTGGGTGCCGTGCAGGTCCGACATGATGGTCGGCAATGCCGTCGAGACGATGGTGGCCGACAGGAGTGCGGTGAACAGTGCGGCCAACAGGCCGACCATCACCTCCAGGATCTCCTTGTGCGACAACTCCCCTGACGATCCGGTGGGAATGGCTGCGGACTGTTGATCCGCGACTGCGTTGCTCATGCGGTGGTCTTCTCCAGGCTGCGTGCTGCGGTGGTGGTCGATGCGGTGGCGGTCGATGCGGTGGTGGTCCGATGGCCGGGCCGGTCCTGGGGTGGCAATCTCGCCGGCCCGTCCGTCGGAACGTCCAGCCGGCTGAACAGCTCGGCCAGCTGTCCGTCCAGTCGCTGCAACAGCCGGATCGCCTGATCGGCCTGTGCCGGAGTCCAGTCGGACAACACATCGGTGACAACGCCCAATGCGAACTGCTCGCGATCGACCAGCCGCCGGCGTCCGTGCGCGGTGATGGTCACCAGGCAGGCCCTGGCGTCGTGCGGGTCGGGACGGCGCTCGGCGGACCCCTCGGCCGCGAGCGCATCGACCGCTCTGGACGCCACCGACGGCGCGACCATCAGTTGGGTGGCCAGGTCGCCGAGTCGGGCGGCGTCGTCGCGGATCAGCCGCAGCACGCCCATCTTCGTGCCGGACACACTGTGCTCACCCTCGCGATGGGCCGCCGCTCGGAAGTTGCGTACCAGCGAGACCAGACCGGCGACCAGGCTGCCGGCCCGCCCCCTGTCGATCGTCATCCGTTGCCTCCTCTTGCGGCCATCGCCTCGTTGGTTGCTGAAGGCAACTATAAGAGGTTTGATTGCCTAGTGCAACTAAAGAGTCTGTGGGCCCGATCACGGTCTTCGGCCGGTAGGGGATACTGGCCCCACCACCGTCGATGCCGCCGGTTGCCGCTGTGCGGCGTTCGGAATCCCGTCTGTCCGCGCGGCGCCACCCGCACTGAGATCCGTCATTCCGTGAAAGGAATCAGCATGCCCCTCGCCACTCCGGAGACCTACGCCGCGATGCTCACTCAGGCTCGGAAGGGTGGCTTCGCCTACCCGGCCATCAATATCACCTCGTCGGAGACCATCAACGGCGCCATCAAAGGATTCGCCGATGCCGGTAGCGACGGCATCCTCCAGGTGTCCACCGGCGGGGCCGAGTTCGCCTCCGGCCAGTCCGTCAAGGACATGGTGATCGGCGCCCAGGCGCTGGCCGAGTTCGCCCATGTGGTCGCGGCGAAGTATGACGTGACCATCGCGTTGCACACCGATCACTGCCCACAGGACAAACTGGACGGCTTCGTCAAGCCGCTACTGGCGATCTCCACCGAGCGGGTCGAGGCCGGCGGACTGCCGTTGTTCCAGTCGCACATGTGGGACGGATCGGCGATCGAGCTGGCCGAGAACCTGACGATCGCCACGGAACTCCTCCCGCTGTGCCGGGCCGCCAACGTGATCCTGGAGATCGAGATCGGCGTGGTCGGCGGCGAGGAGGACGGCGTCAGCCACGAGATCAACGACAAGCTCTACACCACGCCGGACGACTTCATCGCGACCGTCGAGGCGCTGGGTGCGCCGGACGGTAACTACATCGTCGCCGCCACCTTCGGCAACGTTCACGGTGTGTACAAGCCCGGCAACGTCCAGCTGAAGCCGGCTGTGCTGAAGGCCGGCCAGGACGCACTGGCCGATCACCTCGGTCAGCCCGCCGGATCAAAGCCGTTCGAGCTGGTGTTCCACGGCGGGTCGGGGTCGTCGGCAGCCGAGATCGCCGAAGCTGTTTCCTACGGCGTGGTCAAGATGAACATCGACACCGACACCCAGTACGCCTTCACCCGCCCGTTGGTCGGACACTTCTTCACCAACTATGACGGCGTGCTCAAGATCGACGGCGAGGTCGGCAGCAAGAAGGCCTACGACCCGCGGTCGTACCTGAAGCTCGGCGAAGCCGGACTGGCTGCTCGGGTCGTCGAAGCCTGTGGCGAGCTGGGATCGGCGGGGAAGTCCGGGAAATAGTCGCTGTTCTGGAGTCGCCGTCGCTGTCCCGGCCGGACGAGCAAGAGAAGTGTGGAATGAGCAGCACCAATTTCCGTTGCTCATTCCACAGGACCGTTGCTCGTTCCCGAACTCTCGGTGGTCGGCGGGTCAATTCGGCCGGGAGTCAGTGCCAGATTGCGGGAGTCGGTGGCATGACCCCATCTGATTGATCCAGGTTGAGTGAGAGTCTTGATGTCCACGATGGTGGACCGAAGGGCTCGATGATCATGACGACGAGGAAACGACACACGCCGGAGCAGGTCGTGCGGAAGCT
>JAABUS010000213.1_pt1 | contig 146031 bp, 4 predicted proteins | sample 5560161 | NCBI WGS metagenome assembly JAABUS01 (sample SAMN10711885, study PRJNA513376) | rock metagenome | isolation source: Antarctica rocks | place: Antarctica: Victoria Land, Trio Nunatak nord | collected 2016-01-04
TTCTTTCTATTTTAAGCGCGACTTTTTAATTTCGCTAATATTTAAAGATATTATTTAGATAATAAATTTTTTTAATAAATTTCTTAACTCGTAATAATATATTATTAATACTAGTATAATAAGATAATACGGGTATTTTTTTTATATCCTAGATAATTTAATTAATTTTAAATAACTTTTTATTATATTAAAATAATACGCGCCGAGACCGAGCGCGATAATAGTAATAAATAAATAAATTTAATAATAATTATAAAATAAAGAGAGTATAATAATTCCCGTAATATAAATAACCGGTTATAATAAGATATAATAAATTTAATAATAAAAACAACTAGTTATAATAATTAATATAAATAACCGGTATTAATAAAGTATAATAAATTTGATAATAATTCCCGTAATATAAATAACTGTAATAAGGTATAATAAATTTAATAATAAGTTAATTTATATCTAGCCTAATATATCGAAGATATTAAATAATATTTAAATAAAATTATTAAAATAATAAAATAATAAGTAAAAAGGTTTCTAAATTATTATATATAAATATATTAAAAGAAGTCGTCTTTAAAAGGACGATTAATATTTAATATTTAAACCTATATATAAATCACTTATATTATTATAGTTTTATATTATATAGTTATTAAATAATATTAGAAATAACTTATAGTATAATTTATAATATAATTAATATTATAATTAACGAATTTCTAGATTTTATATAATGAGTTTAAATAAGAGTAAATATTAAGAGGTAGTAAAGAAGAGTATTTATATATATAAAGTAATAATATTAAACTAGTCTTTTAGCGCCCTAGATCTAGACTAAATTCTTTATATATTATTAAACGAGGAAGATTTTTTGTAAATTAAGAGTAAATTATATAAAACTTTTAATATTATTCTCACACTCTCGATAGTTAAAAATATATTTTTTAATAATAGATTATTCTCCGTCCGCGGCCTTAATTATAATAAAGTATTAAAAACGATAATAATTAAAATAAAAAACCTAATCGACTTTTTAAATTCTAACGTTAAAGAGACGAAAGATTTAAAGGAAAATATAACTTTATTTATTAACAATTCTAATAATTTATTTGATTTTGAAAGAATTATTAAAGGCCTTTAACCCTAGATCGAATTTAATCGATTTATTCTTATTAGACTTTATAGAGGACTTAATTTATATATATTACTTTATTAATAATAATAAAAGTAAGAAATTAACTAAAGTTACTAAAATAATTATTATAGCCCTGGAGTTAATTACCTAGAATATCCGTATATTCTTTTTAGAATTCGATAATTCTTCGTAATTTTATTTATTATTATTTAGTAGGTTAGTCTCGGTATTAATATCTTTTTTATTTAATAATAAAAATAAAGTTATTATTATTAAAATATAAAAGTTAACCGCGTTTAATATTAAAATAAATAGCGCGGGTTTATTATCTTAAAAATAAATTATAGAAAAAATATTAAAAATAATAAAGACCTTAAATTATTTATTATATTTAATAAATATAATTAAAGAAGCCGAAACGGCCTCTAAGAATTCGAAGAGAGTTAGCGATATATTTAAATTTATTTAATAAAATCGCGAAAGATTCTTTAATTTAAAATACGGAGTTCTTTTATTTTAAGAGATATAATAATACTATTAAAATCGATTAATATAAAATTAAAATTAAGGTTAATATTTATAATTCCTTAATTTCTTTAAATATAAAGTATATTATACCTTTAATATTAACGAAAGTAATTTTATTATATAATTAGTATTTTAAATCTCTTATCCGATATTATTATAATAATAAAATAATATACGACTAGTTAACTAAAATTGATATTCTATGAGAATTTATATTTCTTTATTAATTTATATATAGTATACGAAAGTATCTTTTATAATTTCTTTCGTTTTTAGTTTACTCGAGTAATATAATATAAATCTACTAAAAGAGTTAAAGGAGAATTGAAATAATATCGAGTTGAAAAAAGAATTATAAATAATTTTACGACGATATTATTATCTTAAACTAATAAATAATATATCGTTTTTAATAAGAATTTAATAGAAGAAATAGAGAATTCAACGAAATTAATAGGATAAATTATAATTACTTTTTCTAATATTTAATTCGCTTAATTAATATAGTTTATTCTCTTTTATATTAATAAAAATAAATACGGAGAGTATAATTATTTATAAAGTCTAGTATTATTATCGGAGTATATTTTAATAAATTATAATCTAGAAGTTATTTTATTAACTTTATTATTTTATTTTAATAATATTCTTCCTCGTTATTATAAAAATCTAATAATAGTAATTAACTCCCGGTTATTAATTATTAGTAAAATATTTCGTTTATTTTAAAATATTTAAAAGGGTAAACTCTCTCCTACGCTTTTATAATTTAAAGCGGCGATATAATTTAAAGTTTAGGCGGGGGCTATACTAGCGATAACTTTTAAAATAACGAGGATAATAATAATTAAAAAAGAAGTATAAATAGGGGCGAGGATAATAATAAATAATATAAAAATAAAGACGACGGCGACGATAGTAATACTCGTTTAAATAATAAAGAATTATTATTTATATCGCCTATAATCGTGGTTTATAAGGGCCGGATAATTTTAAATAATAATAATCTCTAGTTATCCTCTCTAATACCTATAATATAAATATTAATTATAAAGATTTTCGATATTAACCGCGGGGAGAAACTAAAAGAGTTAAGAATAAAAATATATATTATAAATTTATAAATTTATAAAGAGGTTTTATAAAGAGGTTTAATAAAGATATCGTCGATTTTAATATAAATAAAGTTAAATTAAAAAATATTTAAAGAGTTTAAAAATATTATTAATAATAAAGTCGCCGTTATTATTTATTTACTTTAAAATATAGATAATCTCTTATTATTAATAACTACCTTATTCGAATATTAAAAATATTATATATTAATTATTTAGTAGAGGAGCTCGAAAGATAAACTTTATATTAATATTACTTTAAGTATTATTCGCTTCGTCGTTATCTTTCTTTTTATTATCCTCGAGATTAAGAATCTCTAGTACCTTTTAATTTTAATTAAAAATATTATTTATATATTTATATCTTTAAATCGAGAGTAATATATCCTCTATTATTTAGAAAAAAAGTTTTCTATTAATAAATATTATAAATATACTCGGTAATATATATATTAATTAATATTTCTTTTCTATTATTATTTTAAAATCTTCGTTAATAGTCTTTAATTTCCAGGGCTCTATATTAATCGTAAATTCGAGAGAAATTTAATATATAATTAGATACCGCGTTAAATACGGTAAATATAATTAAATTATTAAAAATATAAACTTTTAATAATAAATTTAATAATTAAATAAAATTTAAATAAAATTTAAAGAGTATCTAAAAGATATTTAGACTAGATCTAGCCCTAGATCTAGATTAAATATAATACTCGGTTTTTTATTATTATTCCAAATATAATAAAGTAAAGAATTAGAATCGTAAATAATAATACTATATTATAGTAAATATTATTATATCGAAAAGTATATAAAGGAGTAATAGGTTTCCTAGCTCTTATTTTCAATAAAGCGGGAGTTTATATAAAAAGATTCGAGGTACTAAATACGTATTTTACTAATTTAGGTAGAAAAATAACGAAAAAATAATATAAAAATATAAAAAGTAAAAAGTAAAAAACCTAAAAATAGTAACTTCGGATTTAAGATTCTATATCCGTGACTTACTACTAGCGTCGGGTAGCTCGCTAAGACTATATAAAATACTATAACTATATTAATATAATTTCGATTTTAAATTACGTCGATTTATAAAGATTATATATATAGATAATATCCCCTAAACTAGCGCGCTATTATAGACTATATAATTACTATATTACTATTTATATCTAATTATATATTAATATTATCTAGACTAGTTTATTCGATTTATTAGAAATTATTCAAAATTATCCGAAGTACTAAATACGTATTTAGTAACTTTAGACGAAAGTAGGTATTAAATCGATCTCTAGAGCTAGTATATGAGTAGAATAAATCTACGCGCCTTTTTCGCTTTTTTTGGTAGAATACTAGTTTACTACTTTATTAATAAAGTCTAAATATTTAATAATTTGAGAAAAAGAAGGTTTAACTCGATTAATAGCGCTTTATTTTTATATTTACTTTAATTTATTTTCCTCTTAATATATAAAGTATAATACTCTTTTAAATAATATTTTATATATTAATAATACCCGCCGCGGTATTATTATTATTCCTAGTATTATTACTATTATTAGTATTATTATCTCCGTCGGCGTCTTTTAAAATAACGAAGCTTACGCCCTTTTTTATAAATCATAGTAAATATATTAATATATTTCTTAAGCCTAGATAGGGACTAAATATATAAAAGGTATTAATTTATATAATTAATATAAAGGCGTTATATAAAGAAATATAAGTCTAAATTAAATCGACGAATATTTAGATTAAAACGAGAGTCGACGAATATCGAAAAAAATATCTTAAGTTAAAAGAGAAGGATAAAGTATATTTCTTAATAAAAAATATAAAGAGTAAAAGACCGAGTAAGAAACTAGATTATATTAAAATCGGATTATTTTCGATTAAGAAGAATAAAGGATTAATTAATTACGAATTAAATCTTCTAATTAACGTTAAAGTATATTTAATATTTTATATCTCTTTATTAAAATTAGCGGACTTTTTAATATCTTTATAAAATACCTTTTATTTTTATACCGAAGAAGAAACGGAATTCGAGGTTAAAAAGATCCTAAAATTCGATTATAAAAATTAGAAAAACCTTATTTAATAAAAAGGGTATAATAGTTTAAAGAATATATAAGAATTAAATACGAATTTTATAAATTACTAGTAATTCTTTAAGAAGTTCCGTTAAAATCGGAGGGAGAATAAATAACGCCCGATTAATCGAAATCGGCGGGTAGTTAAAACTACTCGGAGGAGATATTAAAAAAGAGATTCTCCGAGTTAATAATAATAAACGTTATTCTCTCCTCTTCCTTTGACTCCGCGATATTTATTTATTTTATTATTACTAACCCTTCTTTTTTATCTTTAAGAAATTCTAGTTATTATTTAAAGTAATTTATTTTCGCGTATTATTCGGCTAGTTTTAAATAAACTTTATAAACTTCTTTCTTTATCTTTAAATACTTATTACGAATTCTTCGTAATATTAATAATAAGATAACGAGATCGTAATCCCGCCTTAAATAAACGTACTTTATATACTTCTCTAACGACTCTTTAACTAGATAACTCTTCGAACCCTTCGCGTAATATTAATAAAAACGTATTATAAAGCTGATATTTTTTAAGTTATTTAATAATTTCTTATAACGAGTTATTAAATTACGAAGGTTAACTCGACGGGGTAGTATAATAAAAGAGTAGGATATTTTTAGGACGAAAGTTTAATAGGGAGAGAGATAATATTACGACCTACCGTCGTAATAGAGTATATATAGACTAATAATACTACGTAGGATATTTACCTTATTTATAATAGTAAATATCGCGAGTATAGACTCTACTCGTTATATTTATAAAAGTAAATATATAGAGTATACGTCTCTTAATATAATTTCCTTCTATTATAGAGATAACGTATTTTTTTAATAGGTAGGAGCTTCGTATTTAATTTCTCTTAAAACTTTTAATTATAGATTCTAAATATAAACGTTTATTAAACTATTAGTTAAATTTATTAAACTTATCTAGTTATATTTAACTATTTATACGAAGCCTATTATTTATTAATCCTTAATACTCTTTTCCAAGAGAACTAACCTAGGTCCTATCGACGTTATATTAAGATATTAAACGGAGAGCCTTAATATAAACGTACTCTTTATATCGGGTATATTATATATATTTAATATAGAGGTAAATTTACTATTTATTATTTACTTCTTAGATATAAGAGCGAGATTTAACCTCTTTAAATTAAATAACTAAATATTCGCTTAAAGTACTATCTTTATAACCTCTCGTATATATAAATTATTCGCTCTAGATTTATAATAATTATTAATAGCCCTAAATACTTATAATATTTTTTATATCTTTACGAGATAGTACTAGTATACCCGTATAGGTAATATAGGGTAATGAAATATTATTAAATTATCTTTAATCGCTTTAGGTATCGATTTTAATTATAAATTTAATAATAATTATATCTACGAGAATTATTTAATAGGCCGTTAGTAGTCGGCTTTATATAAGAGCGAATATTATCTAAGAAAGTTCTTATTAAATTTTATTTATAATAATTTAATTACTCCGTTAACCTCTATCGAGTTTAAAGGCTATAAGTACTTCGTAACCTAAAGATATAATAAAATTAAATACGCCGAAATTAAGCCCCTAATATTCAATAATTAAATATTCGGGTTATTTAAATAGTTTAAAATTAAATATAAATATAGCGACTAAAAGATCTATTATTTATATATTAATAATAGTAGCGAATATATTTCTAAGGATTTTTAGAACTACTTAAAAGATAAAGATATTATATATAAATTTATAATACCTAGAAATCTTTAATAAAATAGTGAATCGGAGTATTTTAGATATATTATAATAATAAGATTTTATCCCCTCTTTATTAGCTCCGGCCTCTTGTATAGCCTATAATTTAAACTCGTTTAAATAATCGTTTATTTTATCGCTCGTGAACTCGTTCTTAAATTACCTCTCTCTCTAATTAAAGTATTCTCGGGCCTCCGTATTAACTTCTCTTATTTACGTACTATTAATTTAGTAGCCTAAATTATAAATCGGAAATAAGAGAAGTTTCTCGATAGAAGTACACGGTACTTCTTTATAGGATATAAGGGAAATTATATCTTCCGGTTATAAAACTTAATAGTAGGGAAACTAATTTATTTATCTTTTTATTATATCTAGGAAAAGCGCCCTCGATTTATCTTTAATTAAAATAGTAATTTATTAACTCCTAATCTCCCTATTGAGCGCTAATAATATATAACTTTAGGGGAGAAGTAAAACGAATCTACTATTATTAATATTATTTAGGATAATAAGGTATTTATACTACTTTATAGTATCTTTAATACCCCGTTATTCTTTACCTCTTCTAGTAATATACTAGCCGGTAACTCCCTAATTATAATAATATAAATCGAATTAATTAATCGGGTTATGAGAGATTACTCTAATCTCGATATATTAAAATATCGATCGCTATCGCTAGATTTATTTAGTTTATTCGTATTATTCTTTTAAGTTATTAATAATGAGTTTTATAAACCTAGGTCTTATACGGAGGTTATTCGGGGTAATCGTAAAGCCGAATAATAATTAATAATAAAAAATAAACTAAAATTATTTATTTAAAATAATATATAGTCGCTAGTTAACCTCTTAACTACTAGGAAAACTTTTATTAATAAACAAATATTTACTCTTAAACGGGGCCTAAAAGTAGAGGATATCCTTCGATATAAAATATACTAGGTAGTACGGGGTTTCGAATAATATAAAGATCTCGATTATTACGAAACCTTCGTATTAGTAGTTGAACCGATAAATTATAAAGTTATCTTTACTCTAATAGTTACTTATAACTAGGACGTTAAATAAATAAATATTAAAACTACTTTTCTATATAGGGTTATTAAGGAAGAATTTTATATAAAATAATTTATAGGAGCGAGCTTAAATTTACTAGTATATAAAATGAAAAAAGACTTTATATAGGCTAAAGTAATCCCCTAGAGTATAATATAAGACTTCTATTAAGTTCCTTCGCTCTTTAGATTTTAATTAATTAGTACCGACTTTAGTATCTTTATTAACCCTAGGACGAATATTATTATTATTATTTATATAAATAATTTTCTTATTATTAGCCTAAAGATCGCCGATATTAAGTTTATTAAATTAAAATTAAATAATCGCTTTTAGATTAAAGACCTCGGCCTATATAAAGTATCTTTTATCTAGAGATAATTATTTTACGTGAGTACTTTAATAGGACTCTACGACTTAATTAAACTAGGTACGTTAAATAAGTTATAAAAAGATTCGATATATAAGAGTATAAATTATAATTTAATTTTATAGATATTATTATTAAATTTTATAAAATAGAGGATAATTATATTACCCCCGCGGTATTCCGCTTTAAATATTAATCCGTAGTAGGATCTTTTATATATATTATATTAAGTACTCGCCCTAATATAATATATACGGTATTAATAGTTAGTCGGTATAAATTAAATTTAATCGATATTTATTAGACTATCGTTAAAAGGATCTTTTAATATTTAAAAACTATTATAAACTACCGCCTTATATATAAAGGACCCCTAAATTAAGTATCTAGATATATCGATATCGATTAAATAAATAATTATAATACCCGCCGTTCTACTTTAAGATATATATTTAATACTAGGAGCGGTACTATTAAATAGTCCTCAAAATATTAATCTACGGTCGCGTTATCGACTTATAAGCCTAAATATATTAAGTAGACTCAAACTTCCAATAAAATTATCTAGCTACGGAATTTACTAACTTAATTATCCGAAAATACTATATAAGTTATAGTTATTTATTATAATAACTAGGGGGTTATAGCCCTTATAAAAAACCCCTAGTTTTATACCCGAACCAAGTATATTAATATTAATTAGTAGTTTATTCGGGAAAAGGTCGCCGACGACTAAATCGTTCTAGAATACGTCTCGACCGATAAATTAATAGCCGACGACCTTATAAAGGCTCTAAATAGGGATAAATCTAATATAGTTTATTAAACCCTAGAACTAGAGACTCTTTAGGAGTTTATCTAGTTATAGTAATATAACTAGAATACTATTAAGATAGTTAGTATATTATTAAAATTAACGGGTATTTAGTCTAGCTCCCGTTTCTACTATACCTTATTCTTAGTTATATCGAAATTAAGTAGTAAGTCCCTAGTTACTACCTATTTACTACTAATACTTCATATTTAATATATAATATAAAATTCTAAATATTTTATTTTCTTCGTATATTTAATCCTTATTATTATTACTATAAAAGATTAAAATTTAACTACCGGTATTAGAAGTTATAACTATTTTAAATTTATTTATATTTAATATAAACCTAAACTCTTTTAAACTCTATAGCGATATCTTAATAATTAAATTATCCGAATTTTTAGTATATATATAATTTTTTACGTCGGTATATATATATACTCGCCCCTTATCGTTAAGTTCCTATAAAGGATAATAAAATTAACTAGTCTAAAAACCTATTAGATATTAAAGGACGCGATTATTATAATAAATTTTATAAATAAATACCCCGAGTTATGAATTATTTAACTCTCTTTATTACCTAAACTAAATTACAAATCGGTACTAGTACCTAGCCTAGAAATATATAATATTATATTTTAGGTAGTTTATACTTCTAACCTAACTCGTATTTATTTAAATATACTATAGAGTAGATAGTTTATAATATAATAATAACGATTATATACCCTTAAAGTTATACCGCTATATTCTTATATTATTATTTAGATTTAGTTATTTTTTAGGTACCTAGATTCTTTATTCTAAAATCCCCTAAACTAACGCCTCTAAGAATTCGCTTATATTAATCGTAAATAAGTATTATAGTATTTTATTCGTATAGGCGCTTAACGCCTATAGCTACCCTCTTTAATAACGTTTCTCGTAAATAGTATTATTATCGGGACTAATCTATATCCCGTTTAACTATAATAATTTATTTATAATATCGTATTCGCCTTATATAATTTATACGACCATGTTTTAACTTATAAATAGTATATATATATTATATATTAAATAAAAAGTTTAGATAACCGCGTTCTATTAAAATCAGGAATATTTTATATAGATAAACGAGATTTTTATTATATAGGAACTATTTACTATAACTACCCGGCGTTTACTTTTCTATAATAATAATATTCGAGTAAAAGTATTAAAATATACTAAGGCTTAATATATCACGTGATTTAGTCACGTGGTCTAGGATCTATATATAGATTCCTTATAGTATATAGTCTTACGTATTCCTATAACTTTATAGAATAATTAAATATTCTTCTATTATTTTAATACCTAAAGCGAGTATTAAAGTCTTAAAACTATATATTAAAGTCTTAAAACTATATATGAAATTTAAATTAAAATAATAATTATACTTGATTTATATTAAAATTGAGGAGATTAATTAAAGCCGCGCTATAAAATATTCAACTAAATCGATATAAAGCGCGACTTTCGCGAAGTATAATATAATATATAATATAATAATTAGATTAATGTTAACGTTTATAGCCCCGATATAATATTAATTAAGAAGAACGACGGAGGTTATAAAGAAATATATAAAATAATTAATAATTATTTAAAATCATTATTTTAGAACGGTATTAGAATATAGGAGTACAATACTACTTAGTAAATAGATACTTGGCAATACTTGGCATTAGGGTCTTATACGTATATTCGCTCTTATTCTTTATAGATAATAAATCAAGAAGTATTTCTACCTATTATAGTTTAATAGGTTATGAGCCCGGGCTCTATATATATATCCGCTACGTATTTACTATATTATTATAGTATTAATAGTAGTAATACGGCGTTATTACGTTATTATAACTGCGTTTAGGACGTACTAAATTACGCCCGTAAGAAATTTTTAAATAAGGGGTTTAGTACCTAGAATATAGTTCCGCCGGCCCCGCCTCTATTAAAAAGTAACTAATCGTACTATATAGTATATATTAGAGAGTGGCTAAATCGTTTATAAAGAGTTTATACACCGCTAGAAAATAGTTAATAAACGAATCGTTATTAAAGAGTAATTAAATCGCTTATAAAGAGTTTATATACCGCTAGAAAATAGTTAATAAGCGAAGCGCTACTAGAAAGTAATTAATTACTATATTAGGGGATAACTAATCGCCGTAGTTAATTAATATTAATATACTTTATATATACTTTACTAAATACCTTAAGGGTAGCTATATATAATAGTTATTTACTATTATTAATACCTCTATATAACTTATTATAATCGTTATTAGCGTATTATAATTTTAAGTTTATAAGGTCTTTTTAAAGTCTAGAATAATTATAATTAATTACCGTTATAGCTCGCTTACCGCCTTAAAAAACTAAGTATTAATAGCGTTAATAGCGTTAATAGCTAAGAATAAATTTATAACTCCGTAATCGGGGGGAAAAATACTATAAAATATAACTATAAATCGTATTTATAACTATAACTCCTATTATTAAAATAGTTATTTACTTTTATTCTTTTATATAAAGTAATAGCGAGCTAAACCCTAAATACGCTATCCTCTAAACTTCTAGCCTTATTATTTAAAATAATTACGATAGTAGCGATTATTAAAACGGAAATAATAACCGTCTAGGCCTAAGCTACCTCGTTTTATAATTAAGCGTTAATATACTCTTTAGAGATTTTTGACCCGTACGTTCTAGCGGACCCAATATACGGTTAAGAAAATTTATATAAAAGTATATAACGATAAAAGATACGACGATAAAGTATATAAATACCGTTATTAATTTAATTCGCTAGCTACCTCTAGTTATTTTATAAATAAATTAACGTTAGAACTATTTAACGATATTAAGCTATTTAGCCTAACTCCTCGAATACCGCTATTATATTATAGTACCTAAAAGTTATTTAAATATTCGATAAAATCGAAAAACTTAGCTCTATAGAAGGGTTCGTTCGATAGAAATAAAAGATACGTAATAATTTTAATACTATAGATCTATAAGAATACCTCGAAGATTCTTTTATTAAGGCTCTAGAACTAGACGTTAATAAACCTAATTATATAATCGAAGCTACGTATTAATAGTTTAGCGATAATAAAATAATTTATAATATCCTTCGTTATACCGTTAGTCCCGTAATATATATAAAAATTAAGATTAAAAAGATAGCTCTATAAGCCTAGATGATAATTATAAATAAATTTAAACCCTATAACTCCGGCTACCTATATATTACTCTAAATAAACTCGATTAATTTACTACTTTTTATTATAATAGCCCTAACGAGTACGCTAGTAAATTTCAGGTTATTTATAATAAGCTTTACGGGTTTAATTATTTTAAATTTAATAATAACGTTATAATTTAATAGTTCTATCGTCATCTTGGTACTAAATATTAACGGTACTACGAATCCTTCGTCGAAGACGATAATTTATTTAATACCGATAGTATAGTTAAGATATTCTTTAATATAGTAATCTCTCGCTTTCGTAATACCCTATACCTTTAGGCTGATACCGTTAATACTAGTTAACTCGCTCTCGTTATTTATAATATTCAATAGCGAGTTTAACGGCCTAATTAGGAAAGAACTATTCGACTTTATTTATATTATACCGACTTCGTAAAACGAGTTAGGTATTATACTACTTATAATAAACTATAATATAATAATCTCGGGTATAATAATTAATATAACCGTAGCCGCCGCGGTCGAGGTAGCCGCGGCGGTAGAGGCGGTAGAGGTAATAGTAATACTATTAAGGATAATAATAATAATAGGAATAAAAATAAATCGCCCTATAAACGGGCTAAAGCCGATACCGAAGGAAATATAAAATCCTATTATACCTTAGCCGGTATTAACTCTAAGGTCTCCTAACTCTAGATATTCGATATTAATTATACCGTTTATATTACCTATAATCGCTTTATATTTATAGAATATATTAAGTTTAAAAGCGCCGATATTATTAACGATTTTAAGGGTAAGCTAACGTTATATAATAACGGAATTATTATATTATTATATTTAGGCGATAACGGTATCTAGTATTTATAAATTAATAACGTTATATATATTCTTAATAGTAGTTTTAATTTCATTTTATATACTAAACTCTAACGAGCTATTTATATACTAGGCTTTATTTTAAAGGGGATTTTAATAGGATTTAAAGATATTATTATAACTCTTTAAGAGTATAATCTCTACGTTTTATATATATATAAATAAAGTTAACTCGCTTTATCTACTATAGACGTTAAGGTCTTAATTTTATAATATAAAAGACTCGGCTACCTAGATAAAGATAATATTATATATTTATTTTAAATAACCGAAAGTTAAAGAGGATAATAATTACGAAATATATAGTATTATTAAAATATACGCGTACTTATATAAACGTCGCCTACGGTAAAAATAATTTAAATACGACGTTATTTATAGCGATATTATTAACCTAAAAGCCTATAGTTTCGGTTTTATAGTTACGTTTATTAACGATAAATATAATTATAATTATTACTATTTTATCCCTTATAAAATAGGTATCTTTAGTATATTCCGTAGTTATAAAAGCGTTAAGGAATATAAAGATTATAGGATTTATTACCTTTATACTAATAAAGATCCTAATTATTTTTTCGAATATAATATCGTCTAGAGCTACTCTATTCCTAGTAACCTCTAAATAAACGGTATATTAAAATATATTAATTAAACCTTACTTGAGAAAGTATATACCTTATTAATTAATAACGGACTCGATAGTAAACTTATTTTAAAGTTTATCTTTACGGCGAACTAGCTACGAAATCGGTCTTTTATCGTTATAATAAATATTACGTTTTATTAGGGCTCTACTAGAATACGCTTCAATTTATTATATTTACGTAATATTAGTTAAATAGGCCTATACTAGGAACGCTATATTATAGGTGAAAATTAGTAAAAGTTTATACACTTATAAAAGTAATTACTTTTACCGTATATTAATATATATAGGTAAAGTACTCCGCTTTACCTAGGTTTAATAGACCGAAGAGTATACCGCTAGTAATAATAAATATACCGTAGATAACGGTATACCGTTAGTTAATAAAGTCTTAATAATAGTACCCCGTTAGGGGGGCGATGTTATAGCGAGATATAAAAACGTTTTAAGATTATACGAACTATAGGGTAGTTTAGAATCTAATATTAATAACTATAATACTAACTATAATTATAGTAATAAATAATTAGTTAAAGCTACCCCGCCTAGTTATATTAAATCGGTAGAGGATATTATTCGGTCTTTACCGCTATTATAACGACTAATTAAATATATTATATTACCGAGGCCTAGGATTAGGTTATTTATACTAAGTCTATAATTTATATTAGATTTATAGCCGATATAGTAGCTATAAATAAATCTCGCTAGCGACGCTAATTCTGAGTCGACTCGCGTAAATATACTAGAAAACGTAGATTCCGAATTTAATATAAAACCGGCCTAATGTTTTTCTAGCTCCGGTATTAATATACCTATAATACCGATAACTCTAGATAGGTATCTAGAGTTTCGTAAACCTACTCTATCTCTTAATTTATTAGTTTTATTTATAAAAGTTCTACCTACCGAGCTTTACGAGCCTAAAACGTATAAGGAAGTTATAATTAATACTCTTAATAAAATATACTAGTAGCTCGGTATAAATACCGAAATCGACTCTCTTTTAGCGAATAATATCTAGATACTATCGAATCTACCCCGAAACCGAAAGGTATTTCGAGGTAAATAGGTTTATAAGTTTAAACGTAGAGCCGCTAGCGAAATTACTCGTTATAAAGCTCGCTAGGTAGTGCGTAGATTTGAATAATAATATAAAATCGACTTTAACGAGACGTTTACTTTTATAGTTAAACCTATAAATTATAAAGTATTATTCGTTATTATAGTTATTTACGACCTAGAGCTTAAATAAATAAACGTATAAACTACTTTCCTATACGGCCTAATTAATAATAAAAACTATATCGAATAACTTACTAGTTTCGACGATAGTTTAGGTCGTATATACTTTTTAAAATATACTTTATATAGATTTAAACAATCCCCTCGAGTATAATATACTATTTTTACGACTTTTCTAGCTAAGCTAGGCTTTATACCCTTAAGTATTAATTTTAGTATATTTCTTAACTATAAAATATAGCTAATAATTATACTATATATCGACGATATATTAATTACTAGCGCCGGTAAAGATATTATTATTTAATTAAAATAACGCCTAAATAATAAATATAGAATAATTAACCTTAACCTTATTACGTACTATTTTAATCTTAAAGTATCGCGCGATCGCTTTAATTATATATTATTCTTTAGTTAGGAAATATACCTAGAGCGGGTATTTAAAGATTATAAAATATATAATATTAGAGCTAAAGTTATAGGAGTCCCTATAAACCCTATAATTAAATTTATACCGGCCGATAAGGGATATTAAATTAAATCTATCTCTTTTACTACCTACTAGTTAGCCGTTAATTTATTAATATATACTATAATAAATATACGACCTAATATCGTTTACGCGGTATTAATAATAATTTATTATATTTCTAACCCCGATAAATTTTATTAGGCGGTTATAAAACGTATCTTCCGTTATTTACGCGGTATACTATATTTAAAGCTAGTCTTCTAGAGTTAATTCGCCCTATTAGAGGGCTATATTAATATTAATTAAATAAATAACTACGATATAAGGCGTTCTACCTCTAATTATATATTCAATCTCGGTAATATAATTATTAACTAGTAATTTAAACGTTAACTAATTATTACGTTATTATCTTATAAAGCCGAATATATAGGTTAGACCTAGGTTATTAAGGAAGTTATTTAACTTAAAAGACTATTTAGATAATTAATATTTATTACGCGTATATCTTATTCCGGTAGAGATTTAAGCTAATATACGTTAATAGTACTCGTTATTATATTATTTATACTAGCCGCCTACTCCGCTTTATTAGCCTATTTTATATTTATAATAATTATTTTTTATAATAATTAGGGTATTATAACCCTAGCTAAAAACCCCTAAGACTATAACCGTATTAAATATATTACGATCTAGTATTATTTCTAGCGCGAAAAAGTTATAGTAGGCGAAATCGAGTTTTATTATATTCCGATAATAGAGTAGATCGTTAACGGCTTAACTAAAGCCCTCTTTAAAGTTAAATTAAATACCCTTTATATAACTCTAGGCCTATAATAATTACCCTCTATAAATATATATTAACGTTTTTATAGGAGTTTATTTATATTTTTATAGGAGTTATTCTATACCTATAAACGTAGAACGCGGCTTTATAGGTTTATCTAGAGGCTCTACGGGTTTATCTAAAGGTTCTATAGGTTTATCTAGAGGTTCTACGGGCTATATCTTAATAACCTAGTTAGTAATAAATATTAATATTCAAATTAACATTAACTAATAATTATTATATTGAATATTATTTAATTTTCAGGGCCTTATCTAAGGCCTTTATAAAGTAGACTCTCTAAGTTTTAGCCAAATCGCGTCCGTATATATAGCGGTATATCTTAATCCGCTCTAGGCACGTTTAGGTTATACGCGGCGACGATAATATCGCTTTATAATTTATCGTTCTTATTTAGCCCTCCTATAACCCTTATTAATAAATATATATATCGCTAGAATATCCCCTAAATATCCGTTATAGTTATATATCGTTATACCCGTAGTATTTAACGCGGTCCCTATAGTATTTTAAACGGTTTTTATACCCTTAATAATCGATTCCCCGTACGAGGTCATGATTTAAAGTATTGGAAATACCAAGTTTATTCAGCCCTACTATAAAATCTTATAGTAATAACTATTTACATATAAATAACCACTTATTAAGTTATATCTATATAGAAACGACGCCGGGAAATAAGCCCAGTTATACGGGAGGTAATTACCTATGCCCGGAACATTAAAAGAGTACCTCTTAAGGTTATTTAAGTGTGTACCGGGGTCGTAACTACCTTAATTACGAATAATACACACCATTCAGCTAAATAGGCCAAAATCCATAACGATAGCTCTATTTATACCTATAATTTAGTAATTAGTACGCGGTCCGGCCGGCCCCTATTATTATATTAAGAAGAAATCGACCGTATAACGCAGCTAGTTATATCTAGTTATATATACCGCCGGAAATTATAGGTAGCGGTAGCCCGTGAGGTACGCGTTAAAGTATCACGAAAAACGATAGAGAAGGCCTTTCAGGAGGCGGGATTAGGTAGATATTCTCCGCGTTCGAAGCCTAATCTTACGCTAGAGATACGGGAGAAACGCTATAGCTAGTACCTAGATTATACGTACTAGGGATTCATTCTCGGCTGGGATTTAGTTATCTATACCGACGAGACGTCGGTTAAATTGGGCGAGAACCGGGGTAAAGTACGCGTTACCCGGCTAAAGAATAAGGAGTGGGAGCCTGCGTGCTTAGAAAAATCGTTTTCCGGATTTATAACGTTTATATTTTGGGGGGTAATTACTTAGAATTCGAAGGGCCTATACTATATCTACTAACCGGAAGAACTAAAATTAAGAGACGCGTCTATTCTCTAGCTAGCAACTGCGGATATACTACGAAAATAGGCGGAAAAGGCTGTATATACAGAGAGAGTCACGATTCTTCTCGGCGAGAGGGTTATATATAGCCGGGTTTTATCCTACCCCGGATATTTTAACTTTTCACCCTATGGACGCTTAAAACGGGGTAGAATTAACTAGTACCGGTACTAGAAATGTATTCTAGAACCACTCCTACTACCGGTGTACTACCGCTTCGCTACGCTCTATCTAAACCGGCTGGTATACCTTATATAAGACGGTACTAGTAATTATACGTCGTAGTAATAGAAACCGCTATTTACTCAGTACTACGTTAATCTTTTAGACTAGCCCGGTAACAGCCCTAATCTAAACTCTATCGAGTATATCTGGAACTTTATAAAGGACCGTGTAGTAGCGCGCCGGCCGTTTATTAAGGGGAAAGAGGCGTTAGGAATAGCGTAGTTAGAAGAATAAGAAAATCTTAGTATAGAAAACGATATTAACCCGTTTATCAACAACTAGTAACGTCGTTATAACTAAGTTATAGAGTATAACGGTGGAAATAACTTCTATAAATAATAAACCGGGATTATAATATAATTACTTTATAAATAGGCGACTTTTTTTAAAGCCTACGCGCTAGTAGTAAAAAGCGATGTTTATAATCGCCTACTAGTATATTTCCAATATTTTAAATCATAACCTCGTAGAACCCTATAATATCCGATTATTTCTAATAATCTTTTTATAATATTTATATCGTTTATTAATACTCCGACCTAGTTACCCCCTAAATTTGGCGTGTATAGATTAACTATTAAATAAAAATTTTAAAAAACCGTATTTTATTAAAAAACGGAATTTTGCTCCCTTAGCCTCTATTGATATAACTTGGCCTTATAGTTTAGCCCTACCGACGTAACTTAGCCCTATAGCTTGGCCTCTATTAATTATAACTTGGGCCTATAACTTAACCTCTATAAACTATAGTTTTGGCCTCTATAACTTATTATAACGACCCTAAAATAGGGGGAATACGGGGCTATTTTAGAGACTTCTTAATAGAGGATTTCGTTCGAGTAGGAGTGTTGGAATATAGGAGTACAGGACTATTTAATAAGTATACTTAGTAATATTTAATATTAGAGTCTTGTACGTATATTCGCTCTTATCCTTCATAGATAATAAATCAAGAAGTATTTCTACCTACTATAGTTCAATAGACGGTCCTAGGAGTATTTGAATTTCTTTTAGTTCTAGTACTCGAGGCTAAATTAATAATCGCGTTAATTGAACTCTAAATAAACCGCGTAATAATACGATATAAATAGGGGAACCTATTTAGTTATATTTATAAAAAATATACGGATCTAGAATAAACTTTAGCGTAGAGGAGGTAACTAATAATAAATATCTTTAATACTAATAATTTGAAAAAAAGCCTAGGTACTTCGCGTACTAGGATTTAAAAAATAATATAAGATAACTATAATTATAAAGAGAAAAAAAGATGTAATAATCCCGACCGAAAATATTAAAGAATATTTAAATATTAAAGTTATTAATTAAATAATAAAAAACTAAGCCCTCTAATTATAACTAGATAAATAAAAAAATTATAAAAGAATTATTATTATATAAATTATTAAACCGGTTTTAAAAAAAAATCGGGGATTAATTCGATTATTATAATTAATTGAAGAAGGTTAACAGCTTTATAATAATATAATTAAAATATAATAAAATCGAATTAAGTAAATTCCTATACTAAATAAAAATATTTATAAGTAATAACGCTAGTTACTAATATAAACTAAAAGAAATAAAATATAGAATATATATTATTATTTTATTTATAATTAATAACGCTAATTACTAATATAAACTAAAAGAAATAAAATATAGAATATATATTATTATTTTATTTATAATTAATAACGCTAGTTACTAATATAAACTAAAAGAAGTAAAATATAGAATATATATTATTATTTTACTTAAAATTAGCTAGGGATAAAGCGGAGCTTACAAAATAAATAAATATATATAATTTTAGGAAAATATTAATATAGGTTTTTAATATATATATAACCGTGCGGTAAATATTAAAGACGGGGTAACTCGGTTAATTCTCTTTTATCAAAGAGTTATTAATATAATTTAAATTACTACTAGGACTTAACGATATATTTAGGTTTATAAAGAAAAGAGAAAAAAGAAAGAAACCGCCGGCTAAAGAGTTATAGATATAATAGTTTGATAAATTTATAATAAAGCGGCCTATAGGCTCATAAGATAAGTAAATAAAATTAGAAAAACCGACGTAAAAAGAAAACGGAGAGAAGAGATAAATAATATCTTAGAATAATTATAATTATCGATATTCAACTAATAAAAAGAGGAAATAAATTATTAATAAATTAAAGTTTTTAATTAACGAGGTTTCTTTAGTAATTAATAAATACTACTAGTAATACTATTAAGATAGTATTCGCGGAACTCTTTTACTAATAAAATATTTTACTAGAATAAATATATAAATTAATTAATTAATTAATCAATCAATCTCATAAAATATAGTATTAATTGTATTATTTAATAAGTCTTTCTCTCTTAAAGGAAAGTTAATAGTTAATAACTAAATACCTTCGATAAATACGTCCGTATATACTCCGAAATCGATTAAGAATTTTAATAAATTAAGTATATTTACCTCGTTAAAATACTATTCTTATTAAGAAAGTTTATTATACTTTTATAAACTTCTACTCTTAAAACTCGCTTTAATATAACGAGTATTTTTATTTTTATTATTATATTAATATCTAATTCTTTATTTAGAGAGTTAATAAATCTCGACTCGACTTAAATTATTATTAAAAGTAAATTAATAAAATCCCTAATTATTAAAAGTATTTACGAGAAATAAAGATTTTACTTTTATTATAAATTATTTAAATATAATATAAAAACCTATTTAATTAAGTTAGTTAATCTCCGATCTAGTATTATATTTATAATCGACGATAACGAGAGCGTTATAAAAGGAGTTATTTTAGATATAGGAAAAGAATAATCTTAATATAAAATCGCGTATTAAAATTATAGGTCCTTGAAACCCTATATATATCTTCTTATTTATCGACTATATTATTTAATATATTTTCGTTATTAATTAAACTCTCGTTTTAATTTATTATATAAATTTTTAAAATTAACTCTACTTTTTATAATATATATATATAGTTATTTCTTATTAATTATAGAATAATTAATCTCGATTTTGAGTTAAAACCTTAATTAAAAATAATACATTATATTATCTTTTTATTAATTATAATTTTATATATATTTAATATCTACCTCCGTCTTCGCTTTCTTTATTATCTTTATATTATTCGACTCTTTAATAACGTACTTATCGTTATAGAATATATTATTTATATTATTTAATCGATTTTAAATATTCATAATTATTAAAAGAAAAAAAAATCTTTAATATTAAAGTTAGTTAATACCTCGTTATAATCGATTTATTATAACTTTATTATTATAAAATTATTATTAATTTCTCGGATAACTCTTTAATTTTTATTCTATATTTTTATTTAAGAAATTATATCTTTAGTATCGTAAAAGTCTTTATAAAAAATAAAATCTTTTTTATATTTTAAGAAAGTTTTTAGATCTATAAATCCTAGTTATTAATTTTATTCGATATTTATATAAAATAAGCCTCGATTTAAAATAAGTCGCTAATATATAAAGAGCCGTTATTATTAATAAATAATAATATTATTATTAAATAACTAATTTTAACTCGAGAGATATTATTTTAACTCTCAACTTATTAATAATATATTTAATCTTAAGTTTATAAAAATAAATCTCGATTTAAGAAAGATTAACTCAATTCTAAATTTATTAAAAACGAACCTAATCTTTAATTTAATTTAATATTTATATAATATAATCTAGGAATTAAAAGGAATTACTTTAATTCTAGATTTAAAAATAATCTTCTTTACCTTGATTTTAATTATTTATTTTTATAAAAATTAATTATAATAATAAATATAATTAAGAAATAATAAACGAACCGGCGAATATAAATAAACGAGTAAATATAATTATAATTACTCCTAATATAGGACGTAGCCCTAGTATATATAACCGGCGAAGTAATGAATTAAATTAAAAGAACGGAGGTCGTAAAGATAAGGTTTAAAGTACTAGAGTAGAGAGTATATTAATAAATCTAAAGAACTCCTATTAAATTCTTAATTACCGACCGCGCGGATAGGGTTACTAGTGTTTTATTAGTAGTTTTAAGTTATGAATAAAACTACTAATATCCTATTAATAGATTTTTTAACTATAATTATTAATAGGATATTACTAATAACCCTAATTTACGAATAAGACTATTAACGTTCTATTAGTAGATTTAGTAAATTAAAAGTCTAAATAGCGTCTTATTAATAAGTTTAATAACTCCGGGTCAATTTTAATAGGATCAATAATTTTAGTAATTTATATATATTATTAATATATTAATAGTAACTTAGCCCTATTATAGAGTTAAAATAAATAAATTACTATAGTTATTATTATTAATAGTAGCGACCCTTAGCGACGACTATTAACGCTAGCGATCTACCGGGCCCGGAATAATAAGTTTTAATTAAAATCCTCGGGGGGGCGTCACGTAGGTATATCTAAAAAATATATATATATAAAAACTATATTATATTATATACTAAAGTATAATATATACTCTAGCGTATATTATAACGTATAATATAAAGGGCTTTCGTCTAATATTCTAGAGACTACTACGGGGAGCGTATATTATATACTATTTAAAATACTTTTACGTACTTTATAGTATTCGTATACTATTTAATAATATACGTAAACCCGTAAATAATTTTCTAATAAAATTAATAATATTTAAATTATATTAATATTTACTTTTTAGATCTATCGATATAAATACGTATTATTAATATACTTTAGCGCGATAAAGACGCCGTAATAAATAAATAAAACTAATAAATAAACGGGAAGATATAAAGAGGGTATAAAAATATTAAAAGAATTAATAATAATTATAATAAATATTATAAAGAATATAAAATATAAAAAGATATATAAATAATATACCGCGGATTATAACTACTATAGGTCGCGCTAGAAATAATTCTTAGTTATATATAAGAATTAGTAGAAAAGCGTAAACTTTAAAAGGCCTAGATAAAATTATTAGAATAAAAGATAAAAAACCTCGGAGTAAAAAATACAATTATATTATTAATAATTAATTAATATTAATATTAATCGTTCAAATATATTTAACTTAATAGAATATTCGACTAAAATAAACTCTCCTCCCTCTATAATAACGACTAACGTAAAAATAAAATAATTAATAATTAAAATAAACGATATTAAGGCTAAGGAATAATTTAAAAGAGTTATTAATTTATAATTAATAGGTACTAGTACTAGTAGAACGAAAATATAATAATTATTTTTACCGATTATAACCGTTACGTCCCCGAGGTTATTATAATACTCGCGAGTAATTTATAAGAATTTGATAACCCTAGAGTCTACCCGTAATATTTAATATAAATCTAATTTATTTTAGGAATCTACCCGTAATTTTATCGTAAAAAATCCTTTAATAAATTAATTAGTTTTTACGTAAATTAAATAAATAAGTTAGTAACTAAAAGAAAAAATTCTATTTAAAAGAAATTAATCGCTTTACTCGTAATATTTAGTTTAAAGAATTATTAATTCGTTTATATAAAAAGAAAGTTTTAACTCTAAATAAAGTTATTATATTAATTTAAAATTATATCTTCCTCCTTAAATAATTTAGTCTAAGGCTACGCGTTATTTTCCCTCTATATAATAAATTCGTTATAGTTACGTAAGCGAGATATAGTAAGGAATTTTATAATTAAGATATCTATTATATTATTAATAAATCGTATAAGTTTATTATTAAATTATTTATTATCTCTAAATTTATCGGCCGCTTTTATTATTTTATAGAATTTAAATAATTTTATAACCTAAAGTAGACTCTTTATTAATATCTAGGGAAATATATAAAGAATACTATAAATTTTTAATATAAAACTATTCTACTAGATATTTTTAATATTATAAAAAATATGTATAGAAATTATTAATTATTAAATATAGATAGATAATTTTACTTTATACTCCTTTAAGCCGACTAATTAATAGATTAATATAATTAATTAAATATTCGTTATTAACCCGTAATTTATTTATATTATTTTATAGTAATTTATAACTCTTTTTTAATTACGTAAAATCTTATTAAATAAACTTCTCCTTTAATTTATCCTCCGATAAAGATTTATATAGGACTCGGTCTTCTTTAATTTTATTCTATAGTTTTTAACTTAACGGAGTAAAGCCGGTCTTTTATTTACTCTCCTCTTTCGTTATAAACCCGTTTATTATAAATATCGATTTATCGTCGCTTCCGCTAGTTACGACGATTATATTATTAGTAGCGACTACGAGGAATAAGAATTAATTTATAATTTATTTCTTTAATAATATTTTTATACCTTCCGTTAATATAATTACTTTTATAACTTTAACTTCCGCCGCTTAAATATATTCTTTTATATTAATCTTTATTTTTTTATTTATCTTCTTTACTTTAATATCGAATTTATTCTATAATATAATTAAAGATTTATTCTAAAGGAAAAAAGAATTATTAAAAGTCTTTAGTTTTTTTAAGGCCTTAAACTTATTATATATTATAAAAGTTTACGCTTCAATAGTTTTAATATTAATATTTAAATAATATTCTATAAAAGTAACACTTTTATAAGTTTTTTTTTATAATTTTTTTTTATATAACCTTCCTCGGTTACTACCGGCGGTAGAAAAAATATATATATTATATTCGATACCCCCAAATTGATATCAAATTATTTCTTCGTTTTTACCTCGTCGCGTAATTTATTTCTTATATCGACGGAGTCGTAGTAAATAATCTTAATTATAGATTTTCTATTTATTTTTAGTACGATAAATTACGTTAATAAAAAACCCGTTAATTCGTTAATTTATTTTAAATTCTTTAGGAATATACCGCCTAGTTTTTTATTATATATAATTATTATAATAAAGGCCTTCGTCGGAGTAATTAATATTTTTTATAAAATCGAATTTTATTATAATATAAAAATATCCACGATAAATATTATATTCTAATCTAAATACCTATATTTATTTAGGATATTATATTAATTATTGAATATAATTTTAATTAAATCCGATTAATTTATTACGAATAATCTCGCTCCTCGGTTATTATATATTTAGGCGAACTCTAAAATAATAATTAATTAATTAATTAATTTATATACCTACTCTAGTAAAACTACTTTATTAATAAAGGAGTTCTATGAATCTTTTTTTAATAAGGTTACTAGCGGCGCCTACGAATTATTAAAGAAACCTCGTCGGTTAAAAACTTTAATTTATTAATAATTAATTTCCTCTTTTTACTAGTTAATAGCCGATAATTATAATTATTTTAAAATATTATTTATCCTTCCCTCTATTTCTCTTTTATTTTAGTTTCTCTAATTTTATTTATTTATCTCGTAGGCCTATAGGCCGCTTTATTATATAGTTATTAAACGGTCGATATTTACGGCGATCCGGCCGGTAGTTTTTTCTTTTTCTTCCTCTTCTTTATAGGTCTAGGTATATCGCTAGGTCCTAATAATAATTTAGATTATACTAGCTATTTTTTAATAAAAGAGAATTAACCGAGTTATCCCGTTTTTATTACTTATTAGGCGGTTATATATATATTTTAAACCTATATTAATATCTTCTTAAAATTATATATATTTATTTATTTTATTAGCTTTATTTTATCGCTAGCTAGTTCCGGGTAAAATAATAGTATATACTTTATACTTTATTTCCTTTATTTATATTAATAACTAGCGCTACGGACTATAAATACCTTTATTCAATATAGAAATTTATTTAATCCGATTTTACCGTATTTTAATTATATTATTATAAAAGTTTTAGCCTTTTTTAATTAATTATAATAATCGAATTAGTCCCCGAATAAGCTTTTTTTTAAACCGGGTTAATAACCTATATAGAGATCGTTCTTTTATAACTCTTTTATTTATCTAATTATTATTAACGGGCCTAATTTTTTACCCTTTAATTAATAATTTTAATATCTTAATATTCTTTAATATCTTCGATTAGGTTTATCTAGTTTTTTCTCCTCCTTATAATTATAACTACTTTATATTATTCTTTAAATCCTAAAGCGCGAAGTACCTAGGCTTTCTTTTCCGTTATTAATATCGGAGGTATTTATTATTACCTACCTCCTCTATATTAAAGTTTACTCTAAATTCTTATATTTTTAATAAACGAAATTAAATAGGTCCCTTAATTTATTCAATATTATATTACTAAGCGGTTTAATTAGAGGTTAATTAATATAATTACTAATTTAACCTCGAGTATTAAAACTAGGGTAATTTTAAATACTTTTAGAATTATCCTAAAGTAGTTATTTTAAATAATTATTAGTTTCTTTATATATCTTCCTATAGCCTCCGTTATTTCTTTAGGTTAATATTATATCGGAGCCGTAAACGTTAATATTAGTTTAATTATTATACTATATACCGTTTTCGAAGGTAACGCCCTATATCGAATTAACTAAGTACTTTATAACGCGGCTTTAATTAATCGCCTTAATCTTAATCTAGGCTAGGTATAATCCTTATTTTAATTTTAAATTAATATATAGTCCTAAAATCTTAATACTCGCTTTAGGTTTAATAACTACGTTCCTAAAGTTTATCGCTATTTCTATATTAAACTTTTTCGGCGTTCGAGATATATAGACTAGCTCGTACTTCTAGGGGGTAAACGATACTTTATAAATAAATATCGTAGGCCCGTCCTAAATTCGTATAATTCTTCTTTATACTCTTATTATAAACGAGTAAATAAATATCGTCTACGAATCCTCTAACCTATATTAATAAGTTTATTTTAGCGTACTCCTCGATTAATAGTATATTAAAGAATAGAAAGAGTACCGGTAAAATAGGCGATCTTTATAAGATACCTATTATTACCTCCTCTATTATACTCGTTCTTTTTTTAAATATTACGAATATAGCCTTATCCGATAGAAAGTTTATTATCTAGTTAATAATTAGGCTCGGTACGCCTTTTATTCGTAGGTTATATAATAGCCTTTCGTATAAAACGTTATCGAATACTCCCGTTATATTTAGTGATAATAGGTTTACTATCTTTCCCCTCCCGTTTTTATTATAATTTTATATACTATATACTATATCTATAAGGGTCTTTAGCGCGGTTTCTATTAAACGCTTTCGTCTAGCCTCTATTTATTATAATAATAATAATTTATACTCCTCCGCTATATTATTTAACTTTCTAGAGATAACTATTTTTAATACCTTACTAAATATATCGAGGAGTACGATAGGCCTATATAACTTTGATTTTAAATAATCGTTTTTCTTCGGTTTCTTAAGGATTATTATATTAATCTCTTTAAAATACCTTAGGTAATATCCTTATCTAAGGTAGACCTAGAATAAATAAACGATAATATTTATTACTCCCGTTTCTATTATAGTTTTTAGGAATTGGTTCGGGATTCTAATTATTCCTAGCGCCTTATCGGTAGCTGGGTACTATATTACTTTATATACTTCCATCCTAATTATTTCCTAGTCCCTCGTTCCGTCGATATTACCTAGGTCTACCGTCGGTAGGGGGGGGAATAATACCCTTCGTAGAGCTCTTACCTAAAATAATAATATATTATAGTTTATTCGGATTCGTTTTTAATATAATCTTCGCGGCGTATCCCTTATTCGTTTATTTAATTCATAAATAATTTTTAGAATAAAATATATAAAGCTACTAATTATAATATATTTTATAAAAAATGTAATCGTATTTTATAACTACCTAGATTCATAAAAAGGAAAGATTATAACTAGTTTATAATTATATTATTATATTATTTATTAACTTTTAATATAATTCGTTATAAAACGGTATTATAATCTTATTATTAGAGTTAATTTATATTATTTATATACGCGTAGTCGGGTTTATAATAATTAATTACTATATTATAATATATAAGGTCGTTTTATTACGTAGAAAATATTAATAAAGATATTTAATAGGGTATAATAAAAAAGAGTAGGAGGTAATATTATTATTCTCTTTTATAAGGCGCGAAGATATCGTTATTTATAACTCGGGGTATTAAAGAATTCGGCCGAAATATCCCTCACGTAATAATACTTTATTATCGGTATAATAATATTACTAAAATACTTGGTTTTTCTTAAATTTTAAACAAATAATTAATATAAGTTTTTATACTCTATTTGATATCTAGCTCGATAGTATTATTATTAATAAATAAAAGATATTTAAGATTTATTTACTCTTTTCACTCTACCTAATAATCGTGTATTAATATCGAGTTACATTTTTAATTATATTCGTTTATTAGGTTTTTTACATCTCAAATATCTTTTATTTTATATTATTTTTTCTAATATAATCCTTAGTCTTTTTATTTAATTAGATATTTAATTATTAATCTTCTCCCTCGGCCTAGAAATCTTTTAACCTTTTTATCTAAAAAACATTCTATTTTATAATAATCCTTCGTACCTTCGGGATTATTATTAATAATAAGATCTTATTTTATTTCTTTAAGGCGGTAATATAAATCTTCTTCCCTAAATATCAACTCTAAAGCGGCGATAAACATTACTAAATAAATAAATATTATTAACGGTAAGTTAAATTTATAAATCAAATTTCCGTAATATCTAAGAATTATAAAAAGTTTAGTTCTTTAATTAAATAATTTATAATTTCCTAAACTAGCAAGATAATAGTGTTAGGTTATAGTACCTAAGGTATATATAATAATATAAAAGTAATATATAGACTTAATGAAGATCTTTATTATTCAATAAAAGAACTAATCTTTAAGGAACTCTAGGAGCTAGGAGTAACTAGTTAGTTATATAATAATATATTTAGCTATAATATTAATAATTTATTAATTGTATTATTAGTCAATAAGGCTGACGTAAAGGTTATATATTATATATATAACCTTTAGCCCGAATCCTGGTCATTAAGGTTTAACTTTAATATAGTATAATAATTACCTCTCTCTCTAAGGGATTCGCCCCGAATCTAAATATTAAAATATTTAAGAAAACCCTTTAAACCCGTAGAGGAAATAAGGGAAAGAATAATAAATAGATAATATATATAGAACGTATATTTCCCGATAAATATTAGTATAAAAGATTAATAGCCTTCTATAAATATCCTTTTTCGTTAATAATAATTATTCGTAAAACCCTTTAAACCTAGTAGGATAAATAAGGGAAAGAATATTATAGGATCGATATATATAACTTAAAAATAAGGCGTAAACGTACTACCTCTATATCTTTATAAAGAAATCTGACGGTACGTATTCGTATAAACTACTATCCGACCTACTCGCTAGGGTTTGAAATCGTTTATAAACCGTTTTTAAACGGTTTCTTGACCGTTAATCGACGGTTTCTTAACTAGATAATTACTAATTATATAACGGTTTTAGAATTAATTAACGTCGATACTTCTCTTCTTAAAACTATTAACGGTTTAAAGTTTTAGTTATAAAATAGTTTAAGAACGGTTTAGAAACGATTTAATTCTCGTTTATTAACGGTATATAGACGGTAATTAAGCGGTAGCGAAATATAAATAAAAATCTATAAATCATTCTCTAAGTCCTTTGATACTAGGTCTATATAAGACTAGCTTTATATATATACTTCTCGTGGAAAAGTTCGAAAAACACTTTTTAGGGTCTTAGCGTTGATATTTAACGTAATATAAATTAAGCGAGTTTTCAGCCCTATAAGGAACTTTAAAAAATCCAAAAATTTTATTAGTAAGGTTATTATAAGTTTTTAAACAGTTGATAAACCGTTAATAAACTATTAATAAACCGTTAATAAACTGTTAAATAATATTTTCAACGTTAAGTAGCTAGCTATTTTCTTCGAACGATTAAATAACCGATTTTTAACTAGTACTAAAAAGATTAACGGTTTTAATAAGTTTTAAGCGGTATATTAACCGTTTTTTACCCGTGAATATATTATTCAAAATTTAATACCGTTAAAATACCGTAAGAAAACTAGATTAATACGGTTGAATAACGAGATAAAAACTTATTAGAAGGCCTATACTATAGTAACCGTTAACGTATATATTAATAAATACTCGATAAAATCCTTAGAAGCTATTAGGTAAATAGGGGAAAGAATATTTTTAAAATAAATATTATTAACGCGTATACGTAACGCGAGTTTATTTACTCGGCGCGTTTACAGCGGGTTAAGCGAAATATATTTATATAATTCTATAACCGAACCCTTATTTAGATTTAGGGATTAATTAGATAATTCGTAAATTTATTAGATATCCTAGTTTACTTTATTTATAAAAAAGCGAAGTTTATTTACTATAAATATCCGCTTACCGTATTTAATAAGCGATAAATATATTATCGATTAATAAGAATTCAAGGAATTTTTTTCTTTATTAATATTAGTCTCGTTTATATTTATCCTATTTGATAAGAATTGTATATACGTATTATTATTATTTATTATTAACTTCTAAAATTCTTATTTTATTTTATTTAATAGGGTACGCGTATTATAATAATAACTCGTTATTATAGTTTAATATTTCAATAGTATCGATTCTTAAGATATTTATTATAACTTTTCGTTTAAAGATCGTTAAATATCTATAGCCTTCCGTTGTTTTTTTTAGAAACCTATTATTTATATTATTTAAAATATATCGGCTACGATAACTTCTCTTATAATAACTATTAAACTATAGTAGGTAGAAACACTTCTTGATTAATTATTTATAGAGGATAAAAGCGAATATACGTATAAGACCCCGATACTAAGTATTACTAAATATCTATTTATTAAATAGTTATTAAATAATCCTATACTCTTATATTCTAATATTCCTACTCGAACGAAATCCTCTATTAAGAAGTCTCTAAAATAGCCCCGTATTCTCCCTATTTTAGGGTCGTTATAATAGGTTATAAGGGCCGAAACTATAACCTATAGGGGTTAAGCTATAGGCCTAAGTTATAATTAATAGAGGCCAAGTTATAGGGCTAAACTACGTCGGTAGAGACTAAGAGAGAAAAATTCCGTTTTTTAATAAAATACGGTATTTTGAAAATTTTATTTAATAGTTAACCTATACACGCTAAATTTAGGTAGTAACTAGGTCGGGATATTAATAAACGATATAAATATTACGAGAAGATTATTAGAAATAGTCGGATATTATAGGGTTCTACGGGGAAGTAATTACTAAAGGTATAAAAACCGCCCACGATACTACGGGGACCTTTAGGTACTACGGGTATAATAATATATAACTATAACGGATATTTAGGGGATATTCTAGCGATATATAAATTTATTAATAAGAGTTATAAGAGGGCTAAATAAGAATAATAAATTAAAACACGATTTTATCGTCGCCGCGTATAGCCTAAAAGTACCTAGAGTGATTTATAATATACCGCTATACGTACGGACGCGATTTAGCTGAAATTAGGAGAGTATATTTTATAAGGGCCTTAGATAGGGCCCTGAAAGTTTAGTAATATTCGATACGGTACTGTCTAGGCCTTCCGCCAAGATTTAAGTCGGTTAAACTTCGGTTATTAGATGGTTGGACACTAGTTCCTAGAGGGTTTTGGGATTTTAACGGTTAAAACACCGTTCTTAAACCGTTGTTAGACGGTTAGGAACCTATTAATTATTATTAATTACGTCGGAAAATTCCTAACGGTCGTTGAACGGTTTTTAGATAGTTATATATTATAAGTAAATTATTCGTCGTAAGTAAATTATTCGTTGTAAATAAGTTATTCGTTATAAGTAAATTATTCGTTGTAAATAAATTGATTATTTTAAGTAAATAAATTGATTATTTTAATATTATTAGGGTATTATATCCGTACACTATATCGCCTAAAAGGTTATTTATATTATATATATTTATAAAGTTTATTATAAATAATAAAGAAGTAAAGGTCGTATAAAAGCCTTCCGCTAGATACTTTAAAGTACTATAAGAGCGTAAATAACTATTAAAGATAATATGAGCCTAAATAATACGGATACTACTAGTAGCCTTCCGTAGTACCTATTATACTAATTATCGGAAGAATCGCTATTATCCTTATTAACCTAGTTATTATTATTATCGTCCGAGTTATTACTATTATTAATAACGATATATTCTATATTAATAAGGTCCCCGCTGGTATTACCGCTCGTAATATCTTATTCCGAATTATTTATAGTATTATTAGTAATAGTATTAGTATTTCTAATTCTAACTCTACTAACTCTATTAACTCTATAATTTAAATCGATATTAGACGTATCCGAGTCCTTATTAATTTATTTTTTATCGGCGTTTATTCTAGATCATATATGGGATAGCCCTTAGTAGGTAATTATTAATATTTAATTAGAAACTATCTTTACTATATAAGGTATTAAATAGGTCGAGGAGATACTACCTATTATATTTAAACTACTATTAATTAAAGGGCTACTCGTAAAACTCGGTTATACGCTAATAAATAACCAGCTAAAGAAAGGCGTCTAGGATATTTATAAATAGTATATATACGGAAGGCTTTAATAATTATATATATTTTAGGAATCGTAGCCCTTCGGATCTAATTTTATTAAAGTCTATTATATTAATAGTAAATTTAAATATCGACTCTAGTTATAATTTATTATACTTTTAATTAATAGTATTCTTAAAGATTTTAAAAGTAACTAGTTTTAAAAACTAGTTACGGCGGCTTGATTTTAAGGTCATAATAAAACGTTATTATTATTTATTAATGGCCGAGAGGATAATCGCTTTCTATTATTTATAGTATATTTAAATTCTATTCCGGGCCTCCCTATATATAGGATTATTAAATTTCATACCCGGAAAGACGGCCCGTATAGGTTCGTTAATATAAATATTAGATAAATACGCTAAGAAGTAACGACGAGTAAGAAGATTAAATTCTACGTATATTTATTCCTTAGTTTTATTAAGCCGTTTAGGTTATTTCCTAATAATTTTATCTTAATTAATATCCTTATTTATCTATAACTCTTTAGCTTTTTATAACTCTTTAGTCTTTCCTTAACTTTAGTTATCCTATTATAATATAATTAAAGAGTTACTACGAGATTTTATATTATTTTAATAAATAAAGGGCCTTTTCTAGCTAGCTATTATAGAGTCTATAAAAGATTTCTAGGGTATAATAGATTATTTCTAGAGAGCTACGGAAGATTTCTAGGGTATAATAAACTATTTTTAAAGAGTTACGGAAGACTATTTAAATATAGTAGACTATTATTAAAAAGCTACGGAAAACTTCTAGGGTACGGTAGGTTAGGGTACGATAAAAACCTTCCGTTAAAACTAGTACTACGACTAAGTTTTTAATAGTAAGGATTTACCTTATAAAAGGGGGTTTAAGGGAGGATTAGGCTAGGATTAGACTTTTTTAGCCTAAATTCTTATTAGCTAGCTTTTATATAAAAGAATATATTATTTATTTATTTAGGATTATCAAAAAGTAAAGAGGTATTTTCCGCCTTTAAATCTTTATTCAGGTCTCGCTTTCGTCGACGGGCGTTATAATTAGATATAGTTCCGGCTAATTCATCTCTTAATTCCCCGTTCTTAAATATAATAGGTTTATTAGGTACCGGGATCTCTTCTTTTTAAATCTTAAAATCTTAAAAGACTTCGACGTAGGAGTAGTTTTCTAGGATCCGCCCCTAACTATAAATATTATATAATAATTTTACGATAGTAAATAGGATAAAGACGTAGTATAAAAAATAAAAGAGTAGAATAAATAAAGAGCTAGATAATAAATATATATTCGATTCTATAAGAAAATATAGTAGTCATGGGTTAGATTCCGCTATTCTACGCTAGTACTAATTTAATATAATATATAATATCGGAATTCTATCCTACCTTAATTATTTATATCTAAATATAAATAAACCTTACCGTTATTATCGGAATAACTTAGAAATTTATTAACCTATAGGTTTTATCGGTCTATAATCTTCTATTCGTTAATTATTATTTCCGATTATTTACTTCGTATTATTATAGCTCGCTAGTACCTATTAAACTCGTTAAGACCCGTAAACCCCTTAATTCCTTATTTCTCTTCTTTTTCCCGTAAAAACTCTAATATTCCTAAACTTTATTATAGCTCTTACTTTAATATAATATATTAAAGACTTTATTAATTATCTCTTCTTTTAGTGCCGGCAGCCTTATTATAATATTAATTATTAAAGATTTTATATATCTTTTACCCTAAGTTTAGTACTACTAAAGATTTTAGTTATATTTTATTTAATAATTAATAATATTATCGGAAGCCTTTAGTTATACTTTACTCTTAATTTACCGAAGGTTATTAATATTATCTAGTAGTCTATAACCTTCCGTAGTTATACCTACCTTGGTTAAAAACGCTAGTAAATATATATTAATATTACGGAAACCGGACGCGCTAAGACGCGAATTAAAGTTCACGATAATAAAGGATATAAAAAAGTTTATCGAGGGTATATATTTTAAATCTTTTTTCGACGAGTATACGAAAGCTCAAATCTATTTATAATAAACCTATATAAGGTAGTCCGGTAGAGATAGAGTATAAAAAGTTAGTCTAGAGTATATAAAAATAAAGTTTATTAACGGTAAAAGAGCCGGTAATAATAAGTTCTTTTATAAATATCTAGATAAAGACTCTTAAAATAGTATTAATTATTACGTTATAATATTATATAATATCCGAAAGGCTAATCTAAAGAGTATTTAGAGTTTATTCTATAGAAAGAGCTTTTTAAAGGCGGAAATATATATTAAGATCTAAGCCTTAATTAAATATTAGGAATATAATTCCGGACCTTTATAAAGGCTAAAGGTTTTTAAATCTATAATATTTATTAAAAGACCTACTCCTATTATCGGCGGGGATAAAGAGTAGCCTATATTTAATAAAGATTAACTTATATTTAATAAAGACTAGTTTATTTTTATTAAAGATTAAGAGTAAAATAAAGAGAATATTTTTCGACCGATATAAGGTTCCGATATTAAAGATACTATCGAGAATATTAATATTAAGGTTAAATTAGAATACCTAGAAGATAAATAATAAGTAATTATACTATTTAATTTTCTATTTTCTAATAATAACTACTTTTTATTAACTTATACTCTATTTAATACCGAGCGTACATCGGTAAATCTTAAAAGTAAATATTAGTATACTCTAAGCGCTATCAGCCCTACTAGAAAGCCGTCTATAAATTTACGCTGAAACTCCATATTAAATACCGACCCGAGGTTTAGTAGGATTAGTAAGTCGGGGCTTCGGGTAGTAAATTAAGGTTCCGGGAAAATTACTTTTAATAAATAATACTAACTATTAGTAGGTTTAGTAGGTTTAGTAACTCGATAAATCGTTAGTAACTCAAATATCAGACGAATAGGCCCATTATATACCCTATAGTATGCGTATTTATATAAGTATTAGTATGCGCCATAGTATTGTTAAAATATGAGGTAGATAATACTTGTATTATTACTATATAAAGATACTAGAGCGACTAACTATAAGGGCTATTAAGGCCATACTAGTCCCGCGCTATACGCGCGGCTAGTAAGGCTAATTAGCTTTTATTTCGATACTCCTACTCGATCGTAGTATCTATCTAATATAGTAACGCTAAAGAGTAGAACGAGTTATCTAACTTTATAGCGTACTAAGGCTAAGCGCTAGGTCGTAGGAGTAAATTAAACGCCGGGTTAATAGTAAACTGAAAACTCGAATATAATAGTATCGGATCCCTCTTTTATTTAAACGCCGGGTAACTAGAGTAAGATAAATAAAATCTATTATTACTTAATAAAAATTCCGTTTTTCGTAAAAACGCGGTTTTTTAAAAGTTTTATTTAACGTTCAAAGCGTGTATACTAAAAATAAATCGAAATATAGGCGTAGGATCTATAGGGGCGAATAGGATACTACGAGATAATTATATAAAATACTATAAAGGCTACTCTAATAAGAGAAAGATATAAATAATACTATAAGTTCGTTTAAAGAGCGTATATAATATTATAAATACTCTAGTATAGGCGCTATTAGCGTATAATATACTAGAAGCCGCGTAATCGTTAATTATTAAAGCCTTAAAAGGGGAGGTCTAGGATAGGGGCTATAACGTCGATTTATTAAATTATTAAATATATATATTAACCGGGGTCCTTAGGGACGTCGGCGTTACTAAATTATATACCCTTAACGCGGTAGTATCTAGCGTTTTAAGTGTACTTAATAAATTTATACTATATAAATATAAAATTACGATACCGTAGCTTATTAAAGTCTTAAGATATATTAACGTTATAGTTATAAATAATTATATAAACGCTAGGGGGCTCTCGAATAATAGTTATATTTTAATAATACTATTTAAACTATTTATAATAGAGTCGAGCGATTTAATTAATATTCTAATTATTAAATAAAGTTAATTAATTTAGCGCTAGAGGCTTTAGGCGCTTCTAAAGGTTATTATATAAATTAACGATATTAGGTTCGGGGTACTCTTTAATTTAATTACTCTATTCTTTACTAATAAGAAAATAAATAGGGTTAAGATATATATAACTATTAATATATAACTACGTATATATAAAGAACTATTTTAGTTTTTAGGTAATAATATAAGGACCGAGAAAAGATATATCGGGCGTATATAACGTTTATAATACTTAATATTCGATATTAATTATAAAGATTATTACGATCGAAGCCCGCGGTTAAATTAGTTTAACTTAAAGGCGATATAGGCTTTAAAAATAACTAAATAAAATAATATATTAAAATTTTAGGTCGAATCATTATAGGGAGTATATTAAAGATATATAATATAATAATTATACTAGCACTCGATACGAGGTTAGAAAATAAAATTTAATATCGTAAATTACCTAAAGAGCCTTAATACTTAGCGTAGAATTATATTAGGCGGGTATTATACTATAATAATAACTCCTATTAAGATAAAAAACGGCTCCTATTATTTCTACGGTTAAAAAGTATAATTAACGATAGCGCGGGCTTTATAAAGAACTTTCTAGCCTAAAAACTTTATAAAATATAATGAATTTATTTTTACTAAAGGCCTTAGTTAACCCGTTAATTATTTATTTATTAATAAGTGTATATTCTAGCTTAATTTCATTAAATTTAACTTTCTCGCGTACGAACTAGATTTAAATAGCGATATACTTAATATAAATATAGAATTAAAGATTTTAGCTAGCGCTATAATACCTTAATTATTATAATAAAGTATTACTACTCTAGTGGTAAAGTTTTTTATAATAATATTTGACTCCCGTAATAATCTCTAGAGCTAAATAGTCTCTTTAATAATTTATATCTAGCCGGTATATTCGGCTTTATATATTAATAAGGTAATAATAGGTTACCGCTTAAAAAACTAATTAATAACTTTATTTCTAATATTAAAAATATATCCCGAAGTTAAATATCGGGTATTAAAATCGTTTACCTAGTTAGTATTAATATACCCCGTAAAGGGAAATATAGAGCCGCGAAATACTAGTTATAAATAAACGGTCTCTTTAAAGTACTAAAAAATATATTTAACGGTTTTCTAATAAAATTTATCTAGGTTAGAGCTATAACGGCTAATAATAGATATAATATATATAATATCGGGCCTTATACCTAGTATAGCGTATATAAAAGAATTAATAACGGATTAATATTAAATATAGGAGTTACCGGGAGCGAGGAAATCCTCGTTTATTATATAAAACTTTTCGGTATTTATAGAGGTAGTAATTAAATAGGTATCCTATATACCGAACTCTCTTAATACTTTTTTAATATAAATAGATTAGTTTAATCGGAGGATCTAATTTACTTTATCCCGCGATACCGATATATTAAAGTAGTAAGAGTAAGGCCCTAGGTCGTTTATTTAAAATTATTAAAAAAGGGCGTCTTTAATACTATAAATAACGGTACTATCGGGGCTAGTAATAAATAGGTCGTTTATATAAACGGCGATAATAACTCGATCCTTAATACCGATAAAAATACTTTCATTAAAGATAAAAATACGAAAACCTAAGGCTTTTAGGAAGTTAGATAATATCTTAAACTATACTTAAAACGATTATTTTAGTTTATAAAGAGTTTTATTAAAATAATAAATTATATATACTCTAGAGCTAGCGGCAAGAAATCTAGTAAATTATTTAATATAAATTTCTTCCTATACCGCGCTATATAGGAAAGCGGTTTTAATATCTTTTTATTTAAGATCTTAATTTAAAATAATAACGAGAGTAAAAATAACTTTATAATTTATAAGTTTTATTATAAAGGCGAAAATCTTATTATAATCTAAACCTTTTCGTTATTCAAAACCACGAATTATTTAATATACTTTATAATATAGTATTTTACTTATAGTACTACGCTTTAGTTTATAAATTTATTTACCGCGTAGTATTTTACGCTTTATAAATATAAAGGCTGATATCTATATATTATTCTAAACTAGGGAATCGAATTTATCCTATATCGCTAGTTACTAGTTTATTTTATTATAATTATCGGTTATAGCCTCTTTATATATCTTCGGCTCCCGTACTTCGGCGCGTATAATAAGAGTTAAGAAAATATATAAAGCGATTAAATCGGGGGATTTATATCGAGGTATAACCGAAGGTATATATAATTCGGGATAATCTTATAGGACCTTAATAAATAACTTAATCGCCGGCTACTCTATAGGTTATAATAAACGGGTTTATAACGAATAAAACTATAAGGGATCGTCGTTATTAATACTATTATTAATATCATTATTATTATCGCTTTTAGGGGGTCATTTATTTAGTATAAATAATTCTAAATATATAGGCGAGTTTCTATCCTCGTTAAAATTATTATTAAAGTCGGCTTCGACCGCCGCCCGCTTTAATAACTAAATAAAACTAAAGGCCGTTATACTATACTTCCGTTATAATTTAGGTATATCTTAAAGTATCCGTTTAATAAAATAAATATTATTTAACTATATAAACTCGCTTTTTTTATTAATAAGGTAATAAATCGTATCGTTTTTATACCTAATTAATTTATATTTAACGATATAGGATTTAAAATACCTTATTTTAGTAGTAATATTATTAATATAAATTTATATTTTAGAGCCGAGAGTTCTTAAATAATAAAGATTAGGCTTAATATTATTTACCTTTTCGAATAATATTATCTTAATATTAAATTCGGGGGATCGATTACGGAGGTAATTAACTATAAAAACGAATTCCGATTAATACTTCTTCTTTATACCGCTTTTAAAGAGTATAATATATATTTTATAACCTAGGCTCTAGTCTAAATATTTAATAATACTATTAATTTATAGGGTATCGCGAGTAATATACTCGAATAAAATCCTCTTTCTTTCTCGGTAGGCTATAAATACTTTAGAGTTAAATTCTCCTCTCTTATTAATATAATAACGTTTAATTTATTATATAAATCGCTCGCGATTAACGGTATAGGCCTTAAATATAAAGAGGAAATCGCTTTTATATATAAAGATAGCGACGTAAAACTTTTTAATAAAATTATAAAATATAGTCCTAAAATAGCGGGCGCCGTTATAGGTTTCTCCTAAAGGTACTTTTTTATTATCGATAAAACCGACGAGGTTATTATCGATATATTTATACGGGTATTTACCCGGAGTAATAAGGTACGTACCTTATATAATACCCTTTTTAATCGCGATTAAATATATAAGGTATAAATATAATCCGCCGGTATTAATTTATCTAGGTTAGTATTTATAACTATTATCTTTAATTTCTTTAAATTCTATTACTCTAAATAACTTAACCGGTAATACTATAACTTTAAGTTAAAGGAGATCTAGAAAATAATATATATATATATTTTTAACCTAGGAAGAATCTAGGCTATAATTATAATCGTAATAAAATTTAGAGTAAAACGTACCTAGGTATTAAATATAAATACTTTATTATAGGATATAAAGTAGAAGTTAAAATCTTTATAACTAATAATAATACTTATAAAGGTGATTTTAGTAATTTTAGCTCCGATTAATATTAATTATAATTTAGAGATAAGGTTCGATTATATACTAAAGATATAAAGTATATTAAATAGATATATATCGACCTAGCGGCTAGTATTAATTATATAAATAATAACGGTCCCTCGCCCTACCGGGATTAGGTTATACTCGTTAATACCTATAATAAAAGTATTTAGAATATTAATATAATTATTACCGAAATAAGAACGGTCGTTAACGATATAATAATTATAAACGGTATCGAAGAGAAATATATAAGATAGGTTACCTCTATTAACGATTATTATTCTAATATTTAAATATATCGGTAACTCTTCCTTAAAGGCGGTATTTATATTAACTCGTTATTTTTTATTATTATAACTATATTTACCCCTTTAGCCCTAGTTATAATTATTACTTTTAGTAATATTACTACCCCTTTAATTTCGAGCTTTCTTTTACTCTAACTAGGCCTTTATTATTATAAAGTATTTATCGCGGTAAATAATATAATTATAGTTATCTTTCCTATAATAAGAATAGTAAATAACCTTTTTTATATATTTATTAAGGTTCGTTAATTTAACTATTATCGCGGTATATCCTAACGTCGCTTTAATAGCCTTTATACGAATTTCTTCGTTTTTAATATCGAGTAATAACTTATTAAGGGTAACGGTCTAGGCGCTATTTATAATAAAGATAATATATATTTAAATAAACGTACTCTAGAAGGTACGAATTTAATACCTAGGTTCTAAAGATAAATATTAATTAAAAATATATTAAATAACATATAATTCAAGTTCTTTAACTCGGTATCCATTTTACGGAACTTCCCGGTATATTCGGTAATATTTATATATTCGTTATATTTAAGGTTATTAAAGCTACGGATTACTTCGTTAAGAATACTAGAATTTTAAAGACGGAAGAATTTCTTTAATATATCCTAAATCTTTATAATAACGGTAATATCCTTTAATATTTAATAGGTATTAATTTTATAGTATACTTTTATAACTTTATAGGCACGTTCGATTTTATTCTCTTAAATATTTCTTATAACCTATAAGGTATACGCGCCTAGTTATTTATAATTATTTCGGTTAATAATAACTCCTAGGCTAGATATTATAAAATAAATATTTATATAACGCTTATAAAGGGGCTAATCTTTATTAATTTAAAATATAAATATAAGGCCGAGAGGATAACTTCCGTTAGAGTAACGGGCGTTATTATTATTTAATATTTCGATATCCGAGTAAGATAAATCGGAGAGATCTAATAGTATAGGCGCCGAAGGATCTACTACTACTATTAATATTTATAACCGTAAATCGGCTAATAATTAAATTAAAGGAGTTTCGACTTTAAGCCTAAATAAGTTTTATATACTCGGTATATTAGGACTAAAATCTATAGCGTCTCGATACGCCCGAGATATATAATCGTAGGAACGTAGGGTTAAGGAAGGGTAAAAAAATAAATTAATTATAAATATTATAATATTATTAAATTTATTTTCGATCTATTTATAATCTACCTCGAAGCCGATATCGTTATATAAGAGTAGAAAATCAAGGGCGGCGTAATTCGTATAAAGATTATAAAATAAATTATCTAGAAAACGCTCCTATAAGTCGTTAATAATATCTTAATTAACTTAATTAACCGTTACTCTAGGGGAGAGCTTAAGGGATTATTCCGTACTATTAAATCCTAAAGTAATTTATATAAATATTATAATATATATTAATTAAAAGTAGGAGGCTAGAATTAAGGAGGTTAGTGAAGAGATACTTAAAAGATAACTAGGAATTATTAAGGTATCTATCCCCCTTTATTAAATAATTCTAGGTTATTCGAATCCTAATTTTTTACTATTATTAGCGGGGTAATACCCCTAGAATTATAATAAATATAGAATTATTAGCGAGTTTATAAAGAATAAGTTTACTTCTATATCGGTTTATTCGGTTTTTATTAACCCGGAGTCTTCGGTATCTAAAGTTAAGTTTATAGGGCTAGTTTAATTATAAAATTTAACTACTAAAATTATAATCTCCTAGCTACCGAATTTTTAACTTTTCAGTTAACGAAGGCGGTAAAGTATATTAAGGTACCGGCGTCGTAATAACTATTATATTAAAATATTATTACGGGTATTATTAGGACGGTATAATAACTACGAAGTATTTCAGGGCTAGTATTTAGTTAGCTAGATAAACTATTATATTATTAATATAATAATTATAGTAGAGGCGGTTCTATTTAGTTACGGAAACGATAGCGTACTACCTTAATATAAGAGGGTAAAGAAACGACGTTTATTAAATAGAGCTCTACGCCCGGGCTTATAACCTATTAAAATATAAAGTAGATAATACTTATATTATTACTATGTAAAGATACTAGAGCGACTAACTATAATGGCTGCCAAGGCCATACTAGTGCCGCGCTATACGCGCGGCTAGTGAGGCCAATCAGCTCTTATTTCGACAAGTATGGGTTATAGTATGGGCCATAGTATACCCCATGGCATGCGCAATGGCGTGCGCAGCTTGCGCATGCCATTGAATGGCATGCGAATGGCATGCGCAAAGGTATCCTGAATAGCATGCGATGTGCGCCCCCCGCAGCAGCCCCTAAAACATCAGACGAAAGCCCCCTATGGCATGCGCAATCATGGCATGCGCCATGGCATGCGACATGCCAAACTTTCGCCAAAACTTATTATTCCGGGCCCGGTAGGTCGCTGGCGTTAGTAGTCGTCGCTGAGGGTCGCTGCCGTTAATGGCGTCGATTATAGAACTTAATTTATTTCAGCCCTATTATAGGGCTGAGCTGCTGTCAGTATACTAACGGTATATATAAGTTACTAAAGTTACTAATCCGGCTAAAATTAACCCGGAGTTATTAAATCTATTAAAAGTAACCTGCCCGGACCCCTGATTTATTAAACTTATTAATAGGACCTTAGTAGCCCTATCCGTAAATTAGGGCTACTAGTAGTATCCTATCCATTTTTAGGGTTAAAAGACCTATTAATAGGACGCTGCCAGCCCTATCCGTAACTTAGGGCTACTAGTAGGACGCTACTAGCTTTATCCGCGCGGTCGGTAACTAAGGTTTTAGTAAGAGTTTTTAAAATTTACCGATATATATATATTAAAAATAATAATAAGAATTTCGATATCTTTAAAAGATTTTAGAAAATTTAATTAATAAATTAGATTATAAAATACTATAACGATATTTAAGGCTTTAGGGAGAAGTTAGTTTTTATTATTAATCTCGATAACTTAATTTTAAAAGAATAAACTATTATATTTAAAAAACTAATTTAAGATCTTAGCGAAGATTTATTAATTTATAATAATTTCGATAACGTAGCTAGAGATAACTTCGATAAATAATAAAAATAATTAAATAATATTAACTTTTAGCGGGAAGATATTAAAGTAGTATATAAACTATTAAAAATACTTTAAGAAAAATTTACGATAATCTTATATATAACGGGTATATCGTTATTTTAAATACTCGAATTCTAGTAGCTAGTAACCGTTAAGGCGATTACTAATTTCTATAATAATTAACTAGGAGGTTATATTTTATTAGATATAATAAGGCTAAATAAGACCTAGGTTATTATATACTTATTATTATTTATAAGCCCCTAACTAACCCTCTACGGAAGGCTTTATACTCTATTTATACTATACTTTACCGAAGGCTTCCGCGGCTTTATACTCTATTTATATTATATTTTACCGAAGTTTTCCGTGAGGCCCTTAATTAACCCTATAAAGCCTTTCGCTAATAGTATTAAATAGAGAGGATAATAATAGAGATCGGATATACTACTATTAAACTAATCTTTATCCTTATACCTAAGAAACTTATTATTTAATAGATTATATAGATCGAATTTATAACCCTAAGAAAGTTTAGTCTTTATAAATACTAAAGTAACGTAAAGAGATATAAAGTAATAATAGGCGATAGGGCTATAAAGAGTAGATTTATATAAAAATATTTAAGTTTTAATAAAGACGTTAAGAATTACCGTATTATCGTCGTAAAGTTATATAATATCTTTATCGCCCGTTATAGGCCAAGTATATAACGTTTATAATATATTAATTTAAACGATTAAACGAAGATAAAGGTAAATATTAGGATAAACGAATTAAATAAATAATAACCCGATCGCCTTAATTATTACTTCGGGTATATAATAATAGATAAAGTTTATTTAATTAAATAATTTTCGAGTAAAGAATCCATTATTATCTATTGAAATATACTAAGGCTTGGCATGTCACGTGACTTAGTCACGTGATCTAGGATCTGTATATAGATCCTCTATAGTATATAGTCTTGCGTATTCCTATAGTTCTATAGAATAATTAAATATTCTTCTATAATTTTAATAGGTTATAAGCCTAGGTCGTATAACGACTATTCTAGGGTATAGATACCCTATATCTAACTAGTATACCTACTTATTTATAATATAATTAATAGTAGTATTTATAGTCTAATTTACTCCTACGGAGCTTAACGACCATTATATTATAATATACAATATATTATAATCTTTAAATAATGAGTAAGCTTATTAGATAATAGTTACCGGTTATCGGGGTATATAGTATAAAATCTAGTAAGAAATTAAAACGAATAGGGTAAATTATAGCTTATCGTCTCTATAACTAATTAGGACTTTACCCGCTAACTAGCCCCTAGAATAATACCTACTTCTAAAAAGAATATTAATACTATATAAAGATTTACTATTATTAACGACGATAGTATTAATTATCTAAGTATTATTTCTATTAAAGTAAGGCCTATATTAGTTTTATTAATATTAATAGTACTCTTTATTAACTCCTACCTCTTAATTCTATAAAGCTACCTCCGACTCCGTTAAGGATTATTTATAAATAACCTTTTTTCGAGTTTTAAAAGCTCTTTAATTCCTAGATTTATTATCGATCTCTATAGATCCTATCTATCCTATCGATCCTAACGGTTTATTATTATTATTACGCTAGGAGCGTCTAGAAAATATTTATATTTAGCCGAAAAATAGCTATTTAGGGCGTTAATACTAGTAGTTATATTAGGAGTATTTAGAAGAGATTTATATTTAGTAATAAACCGGTTATTTAGGGTCTTAACTCTATTAGTTATACTATTTCCCTATGATTATTCGTTATTAATAGTCGTTATCCTTAGAGATAGATACCTATATAATAACGGTAAATCCCGCTATTAATAAGATAGTAAATCCTATATCTAAATTATATTAAATTTATCCTAACTCGTTTAGTTCTTATCTAGTCTTTTATTTTAACCTAGTCGTTAAAGCCTATTATCGCTCTACGTATATATATTTCCTTAATCTTATTTAATACTTTAAGGCTAATCTTATTATTTTCGATAATAATAACGACCGCGATAGCGATTATTAAGACCCCGAAGACCCTTTATCGGAAGACTTTAATTTAGGTACTAGTATTAAGTTATTTAAATTATTAAATAATATTAAACTCTTTAGCCTCAAAGGTAGAACCAGACTTAAAACGTCTATAATATCCTTATTCTTATTATCCTCCTCTTTATTATTCGATTTATTCTTAATATTATCGTCCCCTAAATCCCTAGGTATATTATTATTATAGTAGATATAATAACCCCGTCGGTTTCTACCGGTAGTTTCCTCTTTATATTGATTATAATCTTTAATACCCTAGAGTAGTACCTTAAATAGCTTAAGGGTATTACCGATTTCCTTATCTTTAATAACCTCCGGCCGGAAAATCTAAGCTCCGTAATTAATACGAAAATATATATAATTATCCGAAACCGACTCGGATATACCGGCCGCTAAAATATTAAAGATTTAATTTAATTAAACGAAATCCTAGATTAGGTTACGGAAAACTTTAAGTCTAAAGACTTTAATATTTATACTAAGTTAATATACTAGCTATATACTATATCTTTAGGTAATAATACTATTAAGAATATAACCGACTATACTAAATAATTTTAATAAACGGATATTATAATTACTAATTTTAAAGTATTATTTAAGCTACCTTAAATATACTTAATCTAATTTTATTTTATAGGGCTAAGGGATCTTTATATTATATTCTAAACATTATATATATAACCCTATAACTTTTACGATACTAGTATATATATCTTTAAAGAGGTAGCCCTAGCTACTATAAATAAAGAAAAACGAATATTTATATAGAAAACTCTAGTTATAATAATTATAACTAAAAATCGACCTCGATAAAGAAGAAATAAACTTATTAAGCCTCGTAAAATATATAGCTTTTATAAGGAATTACGGAAGAAGTATTAATACCCTAAAATTAAATACTAGCGCCTATATCCGGAATAAAAGCCCGATAAATTTAAAATAAAAATTAAAAAGGCGGCCTACCTAGTTAATAAAAAGCGAAAACTATTTAAGATAAAAGAGAATAATTTTATTTATCTTATAAATAACCTAATTTATTTAGAAGAACCGCCCGACGATTATTTTATTCGGGGTATATTAATATTAATAACGACTACCTTAAAAATAAATATCTTTTATTTATATATTATTAATAGCGGATATACCCGAAGCTCGGTTATAAACTAGTATAATTTTATTAATATACGGCCTTATTCCGGCCTATAAATTAAAGGAATTAGGGGCTATATATCTACTCTATATAATATTAGAACTATTAAACTCTAATATAATATTAATAATACTAAGCCTACTCTTTTTATATCGGGTATATTATATATATTTAATATAGGGGTAAATTTATTATCTATAACCTACCTTTTAGATATAGGAGCGAAACTTAACTTCTCTAAATTAGGGGGTTGTGTATTTATTTAAAGTACTATTTTTATAACTTATCGTATATATAGGTTATTCGCTTTAGATTTATAACAACCGTTAGTAGCTTTAAATACCTATAGTATTCTTTACGCCTTTACGAAATAGTACTAGTATACCCGTATACTTTTAGTCGCTTTAGGGGTCGATTTTATTTATAAATTTAATAATAATTATACCTACGAGAGCTATATAATAGGTCGCTAATAATCGGCCCTATATAAGAGTAAATATTAACCGGGAAAATCCTTATTAAATTTTATTTATAATAATTTAATTAGCCCGTTAACCCTTATCGGGTTTAGAGGCTATAGGTACTTTATAACCTAAAAATATAATAAGACTAAATACGCCAAAATTAACCTACTAACGTTTAAAAGCCAAATATTCGGGTTATTTAAATAGTTTAAGGCTAAATATAAATATAGCGACCGGAAGATTTATCGTTTATATATTAATAATAGTAGCGAATATATCTCTAAAGAGTTTTAAAGCTATTTTAAAAATAAGAAGATTATATATAAGTTTATAGTACCTAGAGATCCCTAGTAAAACGGTGAATCGGAGTATTTTAGTTATATTATAATAACTAGGCTTTATTCTTTAATTATTAACTACGGCCTTTTATATAGTTTATAACCCGAGCTCGTTTAAATAATCGCTTATCTTATTATTTATAAACCCGTTATTAGGCTACCTCTTTTATTAATTAAAGTATTCTCGGATCTACGCCTAGACCTCTTTTACTTATATACTATCGGTTTAATAATCTAAATTATAAATCGGAAATAAAAAAAGCTTTTCAATAGAAATACGCGGTATTTTCTTATAGGATATAAAGAGAATTATATCTTCCGGCTATAAAACCTAATTATAAGGAAAATAATCCGTTTAAATTTTTATTATATTTAAGAAAAGCGCCCCCGATATATCTTTAACTAGAATAGTAATTTATTAACTCTTAATCCCTTTATTAAATATAAATAATATATAGCTCTAAAGAAGGAGTGGAATAAATCTATTATTATTAACGTTATTTAGGATAATAAGGCGTTTATATTAAATCCGTCTTCTTCTAGTACCTTTAGTACTCCGTTATCTTCTATTTTTTCTAGTATTCTTTCTTCTAGTAATATACTAGCCGGTAACTCCTTAACTATAATTATATAAATCGAATTTATTAATCGGGTTATTAGGGATTACCTTAATCTTAATTTACTAGAATATCGATTATTATCGCTAGATCTATTTAGTTTATTCGTATTATTTTTTTAGGTTATTAATAATAAGCCCTATAAGCCTAAGACCTACGACGAGGCTATTTGGGGTAATCGTAAAATCGAATAATAACTAGCGATAAAAAAGGAGCTGAAATCGTTTATTTAAAATAATATATAATCGCTAGTTAACCTCCTAGCTACGAGGAAAACTTTTATTAATAAATAAATATTTACTTTTAAATAGGGCCTAAAAGTAGGGGAGATCCTATAATATAAAATATACTAGGTAGTATAGGGTTTCGAATAATATAAAGGTCTTAATTACTACGAAACCTTTATATCGGTAATTAAATTAATAAATTATAAAGTTATCTTTACCCTAGTAGCTACCCATAACTAGGACGTTAAATAAATAGATATTAAAACCGCTTTTTTATATAGGGTTATTAAGGAAGAACTTTATATAAAATAACCTATAGGAGCGAGCCTAAACTTATTAATATATGAATTTAAAAGAGTTTTATATAGGCTGAAATAATCCTTTAGAGTATAATATAAAATCATTATTAAATTCCTTCGCTCTTTAGGTTTCGAATTAATTAATATCGACTTTAATATCTTTATTAACCCTAGGATAAATATTATTATTATTATTTATATAAATAATCTTCTTATTATTAACCTAAAAATCGCCGATATTAATTCTATTAAATTAAAATTAAATAATCGTTTTTAGATAAAAGACCTCGGCCTATATACTTTCTATTTAGGGATAGTTATTTTACGCGACCGCCTTAATAAAACTCTACGGCTTAGTTAAACTAGGTATATTAAATAGGTTCTAAGAAAATTCGATATATAGGAGTATAAATTATAGTTTACCTATATAGATACCTCTATTAAACTTTATAAAATAAAGGATAATTATATTACTCCCGCGGTATTCCGCCTTAGGTATTAATCCGTAGTAGGATTATTTATATATACTATACTAGGTACTCGCCTTAATATAGTATACACGGTATTAGTAATTAATCGGTATAGATTAAATTTAATTAATACTTATTAGAATATTATTAAAAGGATCTTTCGGTATTTAAAAGTTATTATAGGTTATTACCTTATATATAAAGGACCCCTAAATCAAGTATCTAGATATATTAATATCGACTAAATAGGCGACTATAATACCCGTCGTTCTACCTCGGGATATATATATAATACCGGTAATAATAGTATTAATTAGTCCTTAAAGTATTAGCCTACCGTCTCGTTATCGACCTATAAGGCTAAATATATTAGGTAGATTTAAACTTCTAAGGAAATTATCTAACTACGGAATTTATTTACCTAGTTATCCGAAATTATTATATAAACTATAGTTATTTATTATAATAACTAGGGTATTATAGCTTTTATAAAGAACCCCTAGTTTTATACCCGAACCAAATATATTAATATTAATTAGTACTTTATTCGGGAAAAGGTCGTTAACGGTTAAATTATTTTAAAATATATCCCGACTTATGAATAAATAGCCGACGGCCTTATAAAGGTTTTAAATAAGGATAAATTTAATATATTTCGTTAAGCCCTAGGCCTAGAGGCTCCTTAGGAGTTTATCTAGTTATTATAATATAACTAGAATACTACTAAGACCGCGGGTATATTATTAAGATTAATAAGTACCTAGCCTAGCTCCCGTTTCCGCTATATATTATTTTTAGTCGTATTAAAATTAAGTAGTAAATCCCTAGCCACTATTTATTCACCGTTATTACTTTATATTTAATATATAGTATAAAATTCTAAGTATCCTACCTCTTTCGTATATTTAATCCCTATTATTACTATAGTAAAAACTTAAAATTTAACCGCCGGTATTAAAAGTTATAGTTACTTTAAATTTATTAGTACCTAGTATAACCCTAGATCCTTCGAAACTCTATAGCGATATTTTAATAATTAAGTTATCCGAATTCCTAGTATATACGTAATTCTTTATATTAATATATATATATCCTCGCTCCTTATTATTCCTTATAAGGGATAATAAAACTAATTAATCTAAGGACCTACTAGATTCTAAGGGGTATAATTATTATAATAAACTCCGTAGGTAGGTACCCCGAGTTATTAATTATTTAACTCTCTTTACGACCTAGATTAAGTTATAAGTCGGTACCGGTACCTAGCCTATAAATATATAGTATTATTAAGGTACCGTTATTTTTATTAACCCTAAAGACTACGGTAAATATCTTATTATCTATAACTATAAGGTTAATATAGGTTAAGATTTTAATTAATTATATTTTAAATAGTTCACGCTTCTAACCTAACTCGTATTTATTTAAATATACTATAGGGTAGATAGCCTATAGTATAATAATAACGGCTATATACCCCCGGAGCTATACCGCTATATTCTTTATATTATTATTTAGATTTATTTATTCTCTAGGTACCTAGAGCCTTTATTCTAGAGTCCTTAAAATTAACGCCTCTAAGGATTCGTTTATATTACTCGTAAATAAGCGTTATAATACTTTATTTATATAGGCGCTTAGCGCCTATAGCTACCTCTTATAATAACGTTTTTTATAGTGTTATTATCGAGATTTATCTATATCCCGCTTAGTTATAATAATCTACTCGTAGTATCGTATTCGCCTATATAGTCTATACGACTATATTTTGACTTATGAATAGTGTATATATATTATATATTAAATAAATTTTTTAAATAACCGTGTTTTATTAAAATTAGGAATGTTTTATATAAATAGACGGGATTTTTATTATATAGGAGCTACTTACTATAGCTACCCGGCGTTTACTTTTCTATAGTAATAGCGTTCGAGTAGGAGTATTAAAATATACTAAGGCTTAGTATATCACGTAATTTAGTTACGTGATCTAGGATCTGTATATAGATCCTCTATAGTATATAGTCTTACGTATTCCCATAGTTCTATAGAATAATCAAGTATTCTTCTATAATTTCAATATTATCTAATAACTAAAGGTAGATTTCTATATTCTTATAATAATTATTTTAATCCCGAATAATATCGACGATTAATATAGTTATATATTATTTCTTAAAACTAAAAATATTATACCTAGTAGGAGGAATAGTCTATTAGAATATAGGAGTATAGGACTACTTAGTTACTACTAACTAAGTAGATACTTAGTAATACTTAATATCAGGGTCTTGTACGTATATTCGCTCTTATCCTCTATAAATAATTAATTAAGAAGTGTTTCTACCTACTATAGTTTAATAGGTTATGAGCCCGGGCTCTACGTATATATCCGCTATATACTCCTTATTTTATAATAAATAATAGTAGTAATATAGTATAGTTACGTTATAACTACGCTCTTATAGCGCGTACTAAATTACGCCCGTATAAAATTTTTCTTCTAGACGGTAAATTAAGGCTTAGTACCTAGAATATAATTCCGCCGGCCTTACCGCTACTAGGATATGGCCTAATAGACTATATATATAACTATTAAGAAATAACTAATCGTATTATATAATATACACTAGAGAGTAGCTAATCGTTTATAAAGAGTTTATATACCGCTAGAAAATAACTAATAAACGAAGTACGCTATTAGAAAGTAGTTAATTACTATATTAGGAAGTAACTAATCGCCGTAATCGACTAATATTAACGTACTTTATATATACCTAAATAAATACCTTAGGGGTAGCTATATACGATAACTATTTATTATTATTAATACCTCTATATAACTTATTAAAATCATTACTAGCGTACTATAACTTTAAGTTTATAAGGTCTTTTTAAAGTTTAGAATAATTATAACTAATTATCGTTATAGCTCGCTCACCGCCTTAAAAAATAAGCGTTAATAGTATTAATAGTATTAATAGCTAAAAACGGACTTATAACTCCGTAGTCGGGGGGAAAAATATTATAAATTATAACTATAAGTTATAGCTACGATTATAACTTTTACTATTAAAATAATTATTAAAGCTATTCACCTTTATTCCCTTATATGAAGTAATAGCGAGCCGAACTTTAAATATATTATCCTCTAAACTTTCAGCCTCGCCATTTAGAATAATTATAATAATAACGATTATTAAAACGAAAATAAAACCTAGAGTAATTTAAGGCTAAACCTCCTTATTTAATTACTAAATAGTAATATACTCTTTAAAGACTCTAGCTCCGTACCTTTTAATAGACTAAGTAAATAGTCGATTACCTTTATAATAAGGTATATATATATAACGATAAAAGAGACGTTAATACCTCGTATATATACCGTTATCGATCCGATTTCTTCGCTAGCTCTAGTTATTTTAAATTAATATTAGAACCACCTAGTAATATTATATTATTCGGCCTTATACCTAGGTTACCATTAGTATATCGGTATTCGTAAAGATTATCTAGGTATTTATTAAGATCGAAACCTTAAATTTAATAAAAGGCTTTATTAAATAAAAGTAGGATATATATAATAACTTTAACGTAATAGACTTATAGGAATATCTTAAAGATTTATTTATTATAGCTCTAGAACTAGACGTAGGTAAACTTAACTATAATATCGATACTACGTATTAATAGTTTACCGATAATAAGATAATTTATAATATCCTCTATCGTATTATCGCCCCTATAACCTACGCTAAAATTAAGAATAATAAGGTCGTTATTATAGCCTAGACGATTATTATAAATGAATTCAAACCTTATAACTCTAGCTACTTATATAAGGTACTAATTCAACTTAATTAATTTACTACTAGTTAATACGATAGTCCTAGCGACTACGCTAGTAAATTTTAGGAGGCTTATAATAAGCTCTATAACTTTAATTACCTTAAACTTAATAATAATTTAATAATTTAATAGTTCTACCGTAACCTTAACTCTAATTATTAGCGCTATTATAAAATATTCGCTAAAGACCACGACCCTTTTAATATCGACGGTACTATTAAAACTACCCTAAATATAGCGATCTCTCGCTTCCGTAATATACTATACCTATAAGCTAGTAGTACTAATTATAGCTAATTAATACTTATTATATATACCTTAATACTATAGCGTATTTAGGGGCCTAATTAGAAAAGGATTATTCGATCGTACCCCTATTATACTAACTTTATTAAGCGGGTACGGTATTATACTATCTATAATAAGCCCTAGTATAATAATCTTAGCTATAATAACCAGCGCGACCGTAACCGGCGCGGTCGAGGTAACCGCGGTAAAGGCGGTAGTAGAGGCTAAAATAATATTAAAGATAATAACGATAATAATAAAAACTAAAATAATAAAAGTAAGGATAATAAATCCGATAAATTAAATAAGCGCTAAAGGTCTAATACCGAAGGTAACTTTAATTTAAGGAATATAAAACACTACTACGCCCTCGTAGGTATTATAGTTAATATTTCTAAACTTTAGGTCTTAAATACCGGTACTATTATTTATATTAACTACGATCGCTTTACTTTTATAAAATACGATAAATTTAAAGGCGCCGATGATATTAATAGCTTTAGGGGCGGCCTAATACTATATAATAACGATATTATTCGGCTATTATATTTAGGCGATAAAGATATATAATACCTTAAAATTAATAATATTATATACGTTTTTAATAACGACTTTAACCTTATTTCCTACGTTAAGCTTTAACGAGCTAGCTACCCCCTAGGCTTTATTTCTAAAAGGATCTCTATCGGATCTAAAGGAATTACTATAATCCTATAAAATTATAACCTCTACGTTCTATATATAAATAAATAATAATTAATACTAGCTACTATTAATACTAAAGCCCTAATTTAATAATATAAGAGACTCGGTTATTTAAGGAAAGATAACGTAGTACGATTATTTAAAATAACTAACGATATCGACCTATTAAAGGTTAAGGGCGATAACGGCTATAAGACCTATAACGTTATAAAAATATATATTTATTCGTATAAACATAGCCTACAAAAGGGCCGTTTCGAATATAATATTATTTATAGTAATATCATTAATCTTAAGGCCTATAGCTTCGGCTTTATAGTTATTTATATTAATAATAAATTTAAATATAATTATTATTACTTTATACCTAATAAAATAAATATATTTAGCGCCTTTCGTAGCTATAAATCCGTTAAAGAATATAACGACTACCGTATTTATTATCTTTATACCGATAAGGATCTTATATTACGTTAATAGGGCGTTCGCCGATTACCGGTATAAATATAATATCGTCTAAAGTTACTCTATCCCTAGGAACCTTTAAATAAATAATATATTAAAACGCGTTAATTAAACCCTACTCTAGAAGGTATACGCCCTATTAAATAATAACGGCCTTAATAAAATACTAATTTTAGAGTTTATCTCGATTATAAACTAGCTCCGAAATCGGTCTTTTATAATTATAATAAATATTACGCCCTATAAAGACTCTATTAGAATACGTCCTAATTTATCGTATTTATATAATATTAACCAAATCGGCCTATATTAGGATCGTTATATTATAGGTAAAAACTAATAGAAATTTACCTAATATAGTATTAAAGGCGCCCTCGTTAGGTATAAGGGTAACTATTTTTATCGAATATTAATATTTACGGGTAAAGTACTCCGCTTTACCTAGATTTAATAAACCGAGGAGCGCTATACTAGAAATAAACATACTACGATATAAGTACCACTAGTTAATAAGATCTCTAGAATAATTCCCCGTTAAGGGGGCGATATTATAATAAAACGTAAAAATACCTTAAACCTATATAAACCTCCTATTAATATAGAATTAAATATCGATAACTACGGATATAATAGTAGTAGCTCTAAATTTACTATAGCCCCCCTATAACGATTTATTAGATATATTATCTCGTTACGGTTATTAAAGTTAAGAGCTAATATACCTAGCCCTAGTTAGGCGCTATAGCCGCTACTAATTACGAGCGATACCTTATCGCGAGTAATAATACTAGAGTCCTCGAGCTTTAATTTATTAAATAATATAAATCCGGTTTAACGTTCCCCCGCCTCCGCCTCGCCCGTAATATTAATAAAAGTATTTAATAAATATCTAGAGTTACGCGAACCTACCCTCTTTTTTAACCTAATAGTATTATTAGCTAAGGCGCTATTATATAAACTATATAAGCCTAAAATATATAAGGAAGCTATAACTAATACCCTAAAGAAAATATACTAATAACTCGGTATAAAGGCCGCAATTAATTCACTCTTAATTAATAGTACCTAGATACTAGCTAACCTACCTTATAATCGAAAAATCCTTCGCGGTAAATAGGTCTATAAATTTAAATATAGCGCCGTTAATAAAGTAACTCGCTATAAAGCCTATTAAGTTATATATAGCTTTAAATAATAATATAGAATCGATTTTAATAAGATATTTACTTCGGTAGTTAAACCTATAAACTATAAAGTACTATTCGCTATCGTAATTACCTACGACCTAGAGCTTAAATAAATAAATATATAAACCATTTTCTTATATAACTTAATCGATAATAAAATCTATATCGAATAACCTACTAGTTTTAATAATAGTTTAGGTCGTATATACTTCCTAAAATATACTTTATATAGGCTTAAATAATCCCTTTAAATATAATATACTATTTTTACGACTTTCCTAGCTAAACTAGGCTTTATACCCTTAAATACTAACTTTAATATATTTCTTAACTATAAGACACAGCTAATTATTATATTATATATCGACGATATATTAATTACCGGCGCCGGTAAAGATATTATTACTTAACTAAAATAACGCCTAAGCGATAAATATAGGATAATTAACCTTAGCCTTATTATATATTATTTTAATTTTAAAGTATCGCGCGATCGCCCGAATCGTATATTATCCTTTAATTAAGAAGTATACCTAGAGTAAATATTTAAATATTATAATATATTTAATATTAAAACTAAAGTTATAGGAGTCCCTATAGACTTTATAATCAAATTTATACCGGCCGATAAAGGATACTAAGCTAAGCCTACCTTTTTTACTATATATTAATTAACCGTTAGCTTATTAATATATACTATAATAAGTATATAACCTAATATCGCTTACGCGGTATTAATAATAAGTCGCTATATTTCTAACCCCGACGAATTTTATTAGGCGGTTATAAAACGTATCTTCTATTATTTACGCGGTATGTTATACCTAAAGTTAGTCTTCTAGGGTTAACTCGCCCTATTAGAGGGCTATATTAATATTAATTAGGCGGGTAACTATAATATAAAACGTTCCACCTTTAATTATATATTTAATCTCGGTAGTACGGTTATTAGTTAGTAGTCTAAACGTTAACCGATTATTACGTTATTATCCTATAAAGCCGAATACGCGGGCTAGACCTAGGTTATCAAGGAAACTATCTAGCTTAAAAGGCTATTTAGATAATTAATACCCATTACGCGTATATTTTATTCCGGTAGAGATTTAAGCCAGTATACGTTAATAGTACTCGTTATTATACTATTTATACTAGCCTCCTACTCCGCTCCACTAACCTGTTTTATACTTACGATAATTATCTTTTATAATAATTAAGGTATTATAACCCTAGCTAAAAACCCCTAGGACTATAACCGTACTAAATATATTATAATCTAGTACTACTTCTAGCGCGAAAAAATCGCAGTAAACGAAATCGAGTTCCGTTATATTCCGACTACGGAGTAGATCGTTAACGGCTTAACTAAGGCTCTTCCTAAAATTAAATTTAATATTTTTTATATAGCCCTAGGCTTATAATAAATACGACTTTATAAAAGCCTATTAACGCTCTTATAAAAGCCTATTTACGCTCCTATAAAAGTTATCCTATACTAGTAAACGCTAAAACGCGGCTCTACGGGCCTATCCGGAGGCTTTATAGACTACGTTTTAATAACCTAACTAGTAATAAATATTAATATTTAAATTAATATTAACTAATAATTACTATATCGAATACTACTAAACTTTTAGGGCCCTATCTAAGGCCCTTATAAAGTATACTCTCTAAGTTTTAACTAAATCGCGTCCGTACATATAACGGTATATCGAAAATCGCGCTAGGTACTTTTTAGGTTATATACGGCGACGATAAAATCGTCTTATAATTTATCGTTCTTACTTAGCCCTCCTATAACCCTTATTAATAAATATATACGTCGCTAGAATATCCCCTAAGTATTTATTATAGTTATACGTCGTTATACGCGTAGTATTTAACGCGGTCCCCGTAATATCTTAGGCGGTCCTTATACTTTTAATAGTCGCTTCCCCGCAGAACCCCATAGTATCCGATTATTTCTAATAATCTTCTCGTGGTATTTATATCGCTTATTAATATTCCGACCTAGTTACTACTTAAATTTGGCGTATATAGGTTAACTATCAAATAAATTTTTTAAAATACCGTATTTTATTAAAAAACGGAATTTTGCTCCCTTGGCCCCTACCGACGTGGCTTAGCCTTATAACTTAGCCCCCACCGATATGACTTAGCCCTATAGCTTGGCCCCCATTAATTATAACTTAGGCCTATAACTTAACCCCTATAAACTATAGTTTTAGCCCCTATAACCTATTATAACGACCCTAAAATAAGGGGAATACGGGGCTATTTTAAAGACTTCTTAATAAAGAATTTTATTCGAGTAGGAATATTAGAATATAGGAGTATAGGACTACTTAGTTACTACTAACTAAATAAATACTTAGTAATACTTAACATCAGGGTCTTATACACATATTCGCTCTTATCCTCTATAGATAATCAATCAAGAAGTATTTCTACCTACTATAGTTCAACATAGTCCCTTAAATAAATAAACTTTAAAGAGAATTTAAATTTATATAAATTTAATAATAACTACCTAGCCGCGAATTTAAAAATAATTTCGAGAGTATTAAAAAATTAAGTTTATATAATAAGAATTACGCCGGTTAAAAAAGGTCTCTATATTACTAAAATCTAGAAAAACTATATAATATATCGGACTTATTTAAATTAGATATTATTTAACGAAGGTATAATAATTAGCCCGCGGTTACCGAAAATATAAACTATATTTATTAATTATATATATAATATAGAAGAGAAGGAGAAATATAAAGTTATAAAAAATAAATTATTAGAGAATTTAATCGTACTCGGATTTAAGAAAATAATGTCTAAATAGTTACTAACCGTCTATAAAAAGCTTTTTATATTTATAATATTATTATTACTATTATTACTCGACGATATATATAATCTTAAAGCGATAAACTTAAAGAAAATATTCGATAAATAATTATTCTATCTATAATAATTCTTAGATATAAATATAGATACTAATATTAAAAATCCTATTAATATACTATATATAATATATTAAGGCGCGCCGAATATTCGAAGTTAAATAAATACCCGCGAAAAGCTTTTATTAAAGACTTCGGTAAATATTAACCTAAAAGTATATATTATTAAAGATTAAAAGAAGATATTAATATTCTATTAATTATTTATAGTAACTGCTCTCCTATTTATAATATACAGACTACTATAATTAAAAGTAGTAATTATTACTATATTTTATTTAGATTAAAAGCGTTAGATTATTATCGACTAATTTAATCAAAATCGTTATAAAGTTTAAATTCTAATTATAACCTTCGCTATTAAAACTACGGGCCTTAACCTCCAAGATATATATTAAAGAGTATATATTATCGAGGGTATAATTAATCTCGGTATATAAAGCTAAGCTATTAAACGGGTTAGACGAGTAAATAATCCGAATAAAATAATATATATCTACGAGTATTATATTAATCATACGTTTAACGATAAGTAAATTATACGGAATATTAAGAAAATAATCCTAAAGGCTATAGTTATCCTTAATCGGATAATTTTTAGCGAGGATAATAATAATCCCGCTATTATAGATATCGGAGACTAGTATATTATAAACCTATAATTTATCCGTTATAAGGATATAGACCTAATAGCTTATTACCCTAAATAACTAGAGATTCTATTTATAAATAATTTTCTTAGGTTTATACTACTCTATACAAAAGACTAGTATATAGTAATATAAATAAATAATCTCTACTCTTGACCTTAAAGACTTTAAATCTAATATTATTATAGGGTATATATATATATATAATAATCCTAGTATATATATACCTATAGAAGCCTTCGGTAATATTAATTATATTTAATAGCCCTAGCGCTAAAGCCTTTAGTATAGATATAGGTATTTATATAATAATTAGTTTCTTTAGAAACTATAGAGTATATTAATTACTAGCCTATTTAATAAAGACCCCGGTATATAAATACCTCTATAAAATCTTTCCGCGATATTTATTATCATTAATAGTTATATATAAAACGAAACCTATAATACCCTAGCGCTGAAGCCTTTAGCTACGAAGGTTATTTATTTTATTTCATTCTTTTAGTCGTTTTAGTACTACCTCTAGGTAGGTAAACCTAATTACTAGATAAATAATAATATCTCCTCTATATATATACTTAATAGTATCCTAGAATATTAATACCCTAGTCTCATTTACTAGACATTATAGTATATATTAAATTAAATTTATTTAATAAAAATATAATTTATATATTAAAGTCTTTTAATTTTCTAAAGTTTTTATTATACTACGAAATAGTACCCTAAACCTATATCTCGGTTATATAATTATTAATTCATTAATAACTACTCGCCTAAATTCTCCTAAACTTTTAGTAAATTAAGAAAATACTAATAAACGTCTATAATTATAATTATACTATTACGCGACTCTTATATATTAAATTATTATAAAAGTTATATTTCTTTACGCTAGCCCTAATAGTAAAATATTAAGATAGAAATATTATTTAATATTTATAACTTTTTTATCGCCTTAGTCTAAACTACTTTCTTATAACTTTTTATAAATTTAGAACCTATTATTATAATATAAAAGTACTATCCTATCTATCTACAAAGTTATAAAATTATTCGATAACGGTTAACTCGCCTACTATGAGCTAGAAAGTAACGGTTAGAAACTAGTATATCAACGGTTATATAGTAGTTATATAACGGTTATTAAATGGTTAATGACCTCGATTAACTATTATACCTCCCCTTCTTAAAACTATTAACCGTTAATAGTTTAGAGAGAGTAAATAGTTGAATAATAGTCGAATAACGGTCGAATAACGGTCGGATAAGGGTCGAATAACGGTTATAAAACGGAATTAATCTAGTAGATTATAGGGTTAATAACGATTTAACTACGCTACCTATACTACTACTTTATTACTCGCTACCGCCTATAGTTACCGGCTAGAATAACTACCGGCTATATCAAAGACTTCCGTATTATTAAAAATATTATCCTATCGAAGCCTTTCTTCCTTTATATTAAAGTCTTTCGCTTATCCCTTTAAAGTCGTTTCGCTAAATATTATTTTATTAAAGTATTATTTTTTTACCTTATTACTTTATTACTAGGACTATTATTATTATTTTACTACTCTTTCTCCTTATTAATATATTACTTTATTAATATATTACCTCATTAATATATTACCTCATTAAAATAATATTTTATTACTATATTTAAGTATTATAAATATACTACCCTCTATATATATTCTATAATATACCGCGCCTTATTAGGCCAATCTAGTTTACTAGGAGTATTATTTATATAGATTATCTTATAAAAAAGAGCTAGAAGTCTATATATTTATTAAGTCCCCTCGAAACGATATATTAATAATCCTAGTATTAGGTCTAAGATTGGACGATTTGTAATTATTTTATTAGTTACCTCTAGATCTTACTCTAGTAACGGAGTTATAATATATATAACTAGAAACGTATACCTCTTCCAGCGATAGGTATAAAAGAAGTATTATATTAATCTAGCTTTAATATTACTAATAAATATATATTTATTTATATTATAAATATAACGACGATTAGTCCTACGGAAGGCTTCGTTAGTATTTATAATTATATATTTCTAACGACTTTAAAAGTAACCTACGGATTTATATAAATAACTCTACGATATTATTTCAGTACCTTCTAGCCTAAATTTAATATATATATCTTATATTCATTCCGATAGGCTATTATTAGATACTGAATAAACTTATATTATAGATTAAGTTTTATTAAATTAGCGGATACCTTAATATAGAAGAAGAGGTCTAATTCGAAACTCTTTATTAATAATTATATAGATTTATATTTACCGTCGCCGGTTATACTATAGAGACTCTTTTTATTATCCTTAATAATCTACTCCCTAATTAATATAAAGCTCTTTATAAGTATTAGATATTAGGTCTCGAGTAGCCTAAATACTTTTATTATTTCTAGGTAATTATAGTCTTATACTTTTATTAGCCCTAGTTATAGGGATTATTTTATAATGTCTCGAGCGAATAAATATCCTATAAAGTTAAGAGGAGTAGTGGTGTCGGCTATATCTTTAAAGATCCTAAAGTGATATTAACCTCGAGTAGTAAAATTATAGAATATTTATTTAATTATTTATACTTCAGCTCGCTAGCTAGGATATTAGAATTCATAACCATCGTATATTCCCTAGTATTCTCCGTAAGGTATAGGCCTATATATATATTAAATAATATTAAAAACCTTTAGTATTTATTAGTTAAAGGCTTCGGTACTTTACTCTTCTTTTTACCCTTCTTTCGCGCTATAGATAGTAGTACTACTTCGTTAAAATCGGAGCTAAAATAAACTACCTATAATAGGATATTATTTAAGGCTTTATTTTTATTATTATTATTATTATTATTACTCTTATCGCCGAAGCCTTCCGTAGATACTATTATTATAGTATATAAAATCAGCTTTTAATATACCCGACGCGCCTTTATTATATATTAATAAAGGATATCTAGTTCGGTATAATATTACTACCTATAAATATATTAGATTGTACGATTAGACCGAATACCTTAATAATAACTCGCGTAAATAATAATTTAATAATTATAATATTACTAGTAGCCTAAAGAAACGTAAACCGGAACTAGTTAATTATAATCTCGTTTTAGAGTATTAAAGGCGCTAATAAAATAACCTTATTAATTTCCGATAAAGACTATAACTAGATATAAAACGCTGGGCTTTAGATTCGGTTTTAGCCTAGTAGGAATTAAAAGTTCTAGAAGATTTTTATATATATAGTAATACTAGATTTATTAAGAATTAATATTATAAAAAAGTTTTAGAGGATACGCCTAAGACCTTTTTATTTAGAATAAAGAGTATTATAACCCGTATCTAGATAAAGTCGAGGGTAGAGGTAAATTTTATAATTAATAATATTTTAAATCTAACGCCTATATCCTTAATGAATTTATTAACGTCTTTTATAGTATCGAGGCTTTCCGTATATTCTCTTTATTTAATAGTCTCTTAATAATATCTCCCGTTCCGAATAATATTATAATCTAGTTCTACTCTCTCCTTTTTAAAATAAAAATACGTATAATATCCTCTCTAAATATTATATTATATGAAACCCCTATTATAACTATACTTCTAAAAATAAGATTTAACTTTAGTATAAATATAAGAGTAAAGATAAAAGAGTAATACTAGGTATATATATTAATAATATTTAACTATTACTATTTTCGCTCTCGCTTTCAGAATAAAGATCTTTAAGGTATTAAAGAATTATAAAGAGTTAAAGTTCTTAAGGAATATTATTAATATCTTCGGTTAACTATAATATAATTAGTATTTAAGATAAATAGTAAAAGGTTATTTATAATAAAAAGGTCCTTATTATCCTCTAAGTTATCTCTATTATAATTACTATCTATATTAATTAAGGTATATAAATCAATAGTAGGTAAAGTTATAATTATATTATTTATACTATCTCTAAAAAAGTCTTTATTCTTTAGTTATTCTTTATTATTATTATTAATCCTACCGGAGCCTTTTATAACTATACTCGTATTCTTAAATAGAGAACTAATTTAGGGTACTAGTACTAGCTCCGGTACTTAAAGTAGTTACTACAAAAGTAATAAGTATAGAGATAATAGAGATAAAGGTACTTCTTCGTTAGATACGATATTAATATTCCACGTAAATACTCTTAGGTAATTAATATTTCGAGGCCGAGAAGTTATAACGTATATACTATATATATAGCGAGGTATAAGTAGGTAAATAAGAGTACTAGAGATTAATCGTAAATAACTATAATTTAATTAAGAAAGTATATAATACCGTACTTTCTTTAGAGTTAAGACTCTATAAAACGGGCCGAGAGTTAAAACTACCTTAAACTTCTAGTTAAAAAAATATTCAAACTAGGTAAGAAAACTAATATAAACTACTTTTATATTATAACGGTAGATTCTAAAGTTATAAAAAGTTATAGAGAAGTAGTTTAGATCGAGGGGATAAAAATAATATCAATATTAAACGATATTTCTACCTAGATATTTTACTATCAGGGCTAGTATATAGAAACGTAACTTTTATAATAACTTAATACGCGAGAGTCACGTAATATTATAATTATAATAATAGATATTTATTAGTATCCTCTTAATTTACTAAAAGTTTAGGAGAATTTAGGCGAGTATTTATTAATAAATTAATAGTTATATAATCGAGATATAGGTTTAGGGTACTATTTCGTAGCTTAATAAAAACTTTAGAAAATTAAAAGACTTTAACGTATAGATTATATTTTCACTAAACAAGTTTTATTTAAAGTATACTATAACGTCGAGTAAATAAAATTAGGGTATCAATATTCTAGGGTATTATTAGGTATATATAGAGGATATATTATTATTTATTTAGGTAACTGGGTTTACCTACCTAAAGGCGGTACTAAAACGACGAAAAGAATAAAATGAATAGTCTTTATAACTAAAGGCTTCAGCGCTAGGGTATTATAGACTTCGTTTTATATATAGTTATTAATTATAATAAATATCGCGGAAAGGTTTTATAGCGGTATATATATACCGGGGTCTATACTAGATAGGCCGGTAATTAATATACTCTATAGTTTCTAAAGAAATTAATTACTATATAGATACTCATATCTATACGAAAGGCTTTAATAAATATTACTAAAAGCTTCTTCTATAAGTATATATATTCTAGGATTATTATATGTATAAAATAACCTGTAAACGATATTAGATTTAATATCTTCGGGGCTAAGAGTACTCGTAGAGATTAAAGTATTTATTTATATAATTATATACTAGTCTTTCGTACGGAGTAGTATAAACCTAAATAGGTTATCCGCGGATAGAATCTCTAGCTACCTAAAGTAATAAGTTATTAAGTTTATATCTTTATAACGGATAAACTATATATCTATAATATATTAGTCTCCGATATTTATAGTAGCGGGATTATTATTATCTTTATTAAAAATTATCCGATTAAGGGTAGTCGTAGCCTTTAGGATTACCTTTTTAATATTCCGTATAATTTATTTATATATTTTAGAGGTTAAGGCCCGTAGCCTTAACGGCGAAGGTTATAATTAGGATTTAAATTTTATAACGATTTTAATTAAATTAATCGATAATAATTTAACGCTTTTAATTTAAGTAAAACGTAGTAATAGTTGTTACTTCTAATTATAGTAGTCGGTATACTATAAGTAGGAGCGTAATTACTATAGGTAGTTAATAGAATATTAATATCTTCTCTTAATCTCTAATAATTTATACCTTTAAGTTAATATCTACCGAAGTCTTTAATAGAAGCTTTTCGCGGGTATTTATTTAGTTTCGAATATTCCGTAGAAGTACCCTAATCTTAGGCGCGCCTTAATATAATATATATAATATAGTAGTAGGATTTTTAATATTAGTATCTATATTTATATCTGAGAACTATTATAGGTAGAATAATTATTTATCGAACGTTTTCTTCAGGTTTATCGCCTTAAGATTATATATATCGTCGAGTAGCGGTAGTAATAGTAATATTATAGATATAGAAAGCTTCCTATAGACGGCTAGTAAAAATTTAGGTTTTATTTTCCCGGATCCGGTTATAATTAGATTCCCTAGTAATTTATTTTCTATAGCCTTATATTTCTCCTTTTCTTCTACGTTATACGTATAGTTAATAAATATAGTTTATATTTTCGGTAATCGCGAGTTAATTATTATACCTCTATTAAATAGTATCTAATTTTAATAAATCCGACGTACTATATAGTTCTTTTAAACTTTAGTTATATAGAGACTTTTTTTAGCCGGTATAATCCTTATTATATAAACCTAATTTTTAAATACTCTCGAAATTATTTATAGCTTCGCGGCTGGGTAGTTATTATTAAATTTATATAAATTTAAATCCTTTTTAAAGTTTATCTCTCGAAGAGATTATTCCTTTTATTAGGTATTAGTATCTTTAACCTCGAGAAATAATATATAGTTACGCTAATCGTCGATATTATTCGGGATTAGAGTAGTTATTATAAGAATATAGAAATCTACCTTTAGTTATTAGATAGTAGTAGATTTTTTACTCGAGAGTTATATAATTAAATAAACTTTATTTATTATTATATATTTAAAGTAATAATTAAGGCGATTAGGTTATTATTTATTTAATTCGTTTATCCTAGTATCTACCTTTATCTTTATTGAACCTTTTAAATTAATATATCATAAACGTTATATACTTGGCCTATAACGGGCGATAAAGGTACTATATAAATAGTATAGGCCCTCTAATAAGTTTTAATCTCGTTATTCAACCGTATTTATCAACCGTATTTATCTAGTTTTCTTACGATATTTTAACGGTATTAAGTATTGAACGATATATTCACGGGTGAAAACCGGTTAATATACCGCTTAAAACCTATTAAAACCGTTAATCTTTTTAATACTAGTTAAAAAACAATTATTTAATCGTTCGAAGAAAATAGCTAGCTACTCAACGTTGAAAACTATTATTTAACGGTTTATTAACAGTTTATTAACGGTTTAGTAACGGTTTATTAACCGTTTAAAAACTTATAATAACCCTATTAATAAAATATTTAAAGTTTTAAAAGTTCCTTATAGGGCTGAAAACTCGCTTAACTTATATCACGCTAAATATTAACGTTAAGACTTTAATAAGTGGTTTTTCGAACTTTTCACGAAAAGTATATATATAAAGCTAGTCTTATATAGGCCTAATATTAAAGTATTTAGAGAATATTTTATAGATTTTTATTTATATTTCGCTACCGCTTAATTACCGTCTATATACCGTTAATAAACGAGAATTAAACCGTTTTTAAACCGTTTTTAAACCGCTTTATAATTAAAACCTTAAACCGTTAATAGTTTTAAGAAGAGAAGTATCGACGTTAATTAATCTTAAAACCGTCGTATAACTAGTAATTATCTAGTTAAGAAACCGTCGATTAACGGTCGAGAAACCGTTTGAAAACGGTTTGAAAATAGTTTATAAACGGTTTCTAAACGGTTTTAAAACCTAGCGAGTAGGTAGGATATAATTTACGACGATAATACGATAATTCTTAATTTCTCTATTAAAAATTAAATACTTTTATATAAATCTACCCTCTATAGCCCTATCGCCTATCGTTAACTTATATCTCTTTATATTATTTTAGTATTTATAAAGGCTGAATTTTCCTAGGGTTATAAATTCGATCTATATAATCTATTAGGTAATAAACTTCTTAGGTATAAAGATAAGAATTAATTTAATAGTAATACATCCGATCTCTATTATTATCCTCTCTATTTAATACTATTAGCGAAAGGCTTTATAGGGTTAATTAAGGGCCCCACGGAAGACTTCGGTAAAATATAGTATAAATAGAGTATAAAGCCGCGGAAGTCTTTAGTAAGGTATAATATAAATAGAGTATAAAACCTTCCGTAGAGGGTTAGTTAGGGGCTTATAAATAATAGGAAGTATATAATAACCTAAGTTATACCTAGCCCTATTATATCTACTAAAATATAACCTTTTAGTTAGTTATTATAGAAATTAATAATCGCCTTAACGGCTACTAGTTATTAGAACTCGAGTATTTAAGATAACGATATACCCGGTATATAAAAGATTATTATAGACCCTTGCTAAAGTATTTTTAATAGTTTATATATTACTTTAATATCTTCTCGCTGAAAATTAATATTATTTAATTATTTTTATTATTTATCGAAGTTATCTCTAGCTACGTTATCGAAGTTATTATAAATTAATAAGTTTTCGTTAAGATCTTAAGTTAGTTCTTTAAATATAATAATTTATTCCTTTAAAGTTAGAATATCGAGATTAATAATAAAAGTTAACTTCTCTCTAAAGCCTTAAATATCGTTATAGTATTCTATAATTTAATTTATTAATTAAACTTTCTAAAATCTCTTAAAGATATCGAAATTCTTATTATTATTCTTAATATATATACGCTTAGTATTAGACAGAGTATAAGTTAATAAAAAATAATTATTATTAGAAGATAGAAAATTAGGTAGTACGATTATTTATTATTTATTTTTTTAGGTATTTTAATTTAACCTTAACGTTAATATTCTCGATAATATCTTTAGTATCGAAACCTTATATTAGTCGAAAAATATCCTCTTCGTTTTACTCCTAATCTTTATTAAATATAAGTTAATTTTTATTAAATATAAGCTACTCTTTATCCCCGCCGATAATAAGAGTAGGCCGTTTAATAGGTATTATAAATTTAAAAGTCTTTAATCTTCGTAAAGATACGGAACTATATTCCTAGTATTTAATTAAGGTTTAGATTCTAATATATATTTCCACCTCTAAAAAGCCCTTTTTATAAAATAAATCTTAAATACTCTTTAGATTAGCCTCTCGGATATTATATAATATTATAACGTAATAGTCGATATTACCCTAGGAGTCCTTATCTAGGTATTTATAAAAGAATTTATTATTACCGGCTCTTTTATCGTTAATAAACTTTATTTTTATATATTTAAACTAACTCTTTATATTTTATTTCTACCGGACTACCTTATATAAGTTTATTATAAGTAGATCTAGGTTTTTATATACTCGTCGAAAAAGAGTTTAAACCGTTTACCCTCGATAAACTTTTTTATCTCCTTTATTATCGTGAACCCTAATTCGCGTCTTAGCGCGTCCGGTTTTTATAATACTAATATACGCTTACTAGCGTCTTTAACTAAGGTAGGTATAATGGCGGAAAATTACGAATAATAATCTTTAGTTAATAAAATATAAAGTATAATTAAAGATTTTTAATAATATTATTAATTACCTTAGTAAATAAGATATAACTAAAGGTTTTCGGTAGTATTATTAATTATTAAATAAAGTATAATTAAAGTCTTTAATAGTACCAAATTTAGGGTAAAGTATAAATAAAGTCTTTAATAATTGATATTATAATAAGGCTATTAGTATTAAAAGAAGAGATAATTAGTAAGGCCTTTTATATATTATACTAAAGTAGGAGCTATAAGAATATCGGAGTTTTTAGGGGAAAGAGAATGAAAATAGGGAATTAAGAGGTATACGGGTTTTAGCGAGTTTAGTAGATACTAGCGAGTTATAATAATACGAAGTAAATAAGCGGAAATAATAATTAATTAATAAAAGACCGTAGAAAATACATATACTTTAATAAGGTTTATAAATTTATATATTTCTACCTTATATTTAATAATAACGGTTTACCCTTTTAACGGAGTAAGACTTTTATATACCTATAGAAATATTAAGGTAGTATAGATATTAGTAAATATTATATTAGATTTATACTAGCGTAGAATAGCGGAATGACCCGCGCCTACTATATTTTCATTATAGGATCGGATATTATATTCATTATCTAGCTCTTTATTTATTCTACTCTTTTATTTTCTATATTATATCTCTATCCTATTTACTATCGTAAGGTTATTTTAATTAAATAGTATTTATAGTTAGAGGCGGATCCTAGAAAATTACTCCTATATCGAAGCCTTTTAAAGTTCTAATACCTAGGAAGAAGAGATCCCGGTAATAAATTAAATTATTTATACCTAATAAGTTAATTATATCTAAGAACGGGGAATTAAGAGATGAATTAACCGGAACTATATTTAACTATAACGCCCGTCGACGAAAGTAAGACCTAAATAAAAATCTAAAGGCGGAAGATACCTTACCTTCTAATAATCCTAAAAAAGTAAATAATATATTCTTTTATATAAGAGCTAGTTAATAAAAATTTAGGTTAAAAAAATTTAATCCTAGCCTAATCCTCCCTTAAACCCTCTTTTATAAGGTAAATCCTTATTATTAAAAGTTTAATCGTAGTACTAGTCTTAACGGAAGGCTTTTATTATACCTTAATCTACTAGACCTTAAAAGTCTTCCGTAACTTTTTAGAAATAATTTACCGTACCCTAGAAATCTTCCGTAACTCTTTAGAAATAGTCTACTATACTCTAAAAGTCTTCCGTAGCTCCTTAAAGGTAGTTTATTATACTTTAAAAATCTTCTATAGACTTTATAATAACTAGCTAGAAGATACCCTCTATCTACTAAAATAATATAAGATCTTATAGTAATTTCTTAATTATATTATAACGGGATAGCTAGAGTTAAGGAAAAACTAAAGAGTTATAAATAAATAAAGATATTAAATAGGATAAGATTATTAAGAAATAACCTAAACGGCTTAATAAGACTAAGGAATAAATATACGTAGAACTTAATCTTCTTATTTATTATTATTTCTTAGCGTATTTATTTAATACCTACGTTAATAAACCTATACGGGCCGTTTTTCTAGGTATAAAATCTAACGATCCTATATATAGGGAGGCCCGGAAGAGGATTTAAATATACTATAAATAATAGAAAGCGACTATCCTCTCGGCCGCTAATAAATAGTAATAATATTTTATTATAACTTTAAGACTAAGCCGCCGTAACTAGTTTTTAAAACTTGTTACTTTTAAAACTTTTAAGAGTACTATTAATTAAGAGTATAATCAATTATAACTAGAATCGATATTTAAATTTATTATTAATATAGTAGACTTTAATAAAATTAGATCCGAAGGGTTATAATTCCTAAAATATATATAGTTATTAAAGCCTTCCGTATATATATTATTTATAGATATCCTAGACGCCTTTCTTTAACTAGTTATTTATTAATATATAACCGAGTTTTATAAAGAGTAGCCCTTTAATTAATAATAATTTAAATATAATAAGCGGTATCTCCTCGACCTATTTAATATTTTATATAATAAAGATAGTTTCTAGTTAAGTATTTATAATTGCCCACTAAGGGCTATCCTACGTGCGATCTAGAATAAACGCCGACCAAAATTGAATATTAATAAAGACTCGGATACGTCTAATATCGATTTAGATTATAGAGTTAATAGAGTTAATAGAGTTAGTAGAGTTAGAATTAGGAAAATTAATATTATTACTAATAATACTATAAGTGATTCGGAATAAGATATTATAAATAGTAATACTAGCGGGGACCTTATTAATATAGAATATATCGTTATTAATAATAGTAATTACTAGGACGATGATAGTAATAACTAGGATAATAATAGTAATAACTAGGTTAATAAGGATGACAGCGATACTTCCGATAATTAGTATAGTAGGTACTGCGGAAGGTTACTAGTAGTATCCGTATTATTTAGGCCCATATTACTTTTGATAGTTATTTACACTTTTACGGTATTTTATTTCAAAGGATCTATTTTAGCGGAAGGCCTTTTACACGACCTTTATTTCTTTACTATTTATAATAAGCTTTATGGATATATATAATATAAATAACTTTTTAGGCGATATAGCTTACGGATATAATACCCTAATAATATTAAAGTAGTAATTTATTTATGACAGTTAATTTACTTATAACGAATAATTTATTTATAACTAATATATAACTATCTAAAAACCGTTTAACGACCGTTAGGAATTTTCCTACGTAATTAATAGTAATTAATAGGTTCTTGACGGTTTAAGAATAATTTGAGAACGGTTTAAAAACGGTTTAAGAACGGTTTAAGAACGGTGTTTTAATCGTAAAAATCCTAAAACCCTCTATAAACCAGTATCCAACCATTTTATAACCGAAGTTTAATTGTCTTAAGTCTTGGCGGAAGGCCTAGATAGTAGTATATATTGATTTTCTTACCTAGCTTAAAGATTTTTTTAACGAGAAGTTTAAAATAATCTTAATTCTCGGCCTATCTTATAGAGTTTTAACTCTATATATATACCTTCTTAATTAAATTATAACTATTTATAACTACCCTCTAGTACTTTTATTTACCTATTTACCTATTTATACCTCGCTACGTATATAGTATATATATTATAGTTTCTCGGCCTCGAAATATTAATTACTTAAAAATATTTACGTAGAATACTAATACCGTATTTAACGAATAAGTACCTTTATCTCTATTATCTCTATATTTATTATCTCTATAGTAATTACCTTAAGTACCGGAGCTAGTCCTAGTACCCTTAACTAGTTCTCTATTATTTAAGAATAGGAGTATAACTATAGAAGACTCCGGCTGGATTGATAATAATAATAAATTATAACTAGAGAATAAAGACTTTTTTAAAGGTAATATAAATAATATAACTATAACTTTACTTGATATTAATTCGTATACCCTAGTTAATATAGATAACGATTATAATAAAAATAATTTAGAGGATAATAAAGACCTTTTTATTATAAATAACCTTTTACTATTTATCGTAAATATTAACTATATTATTTTATAATTAACCGAAGATATTAATAATATTTTTTAAGAACCTTAACTCTTTATAATCCTCTAATACCTTAAAGACCTCTATTCCGAAAATAAGAGCGAAAATAATAAGGGCTAAATATCACTAGTATATATATTTAATATTACTCGTTTATCTTTATTCTCATATTTATACTAAAGTCAAACTTTATTTTTAGAAATACGACCGTCTTCTCCGCCTTCCTTTATATCTTTATATAAAATAGTTATCTAGTAAAGTAGTAAAGAAACTTTTCTACTACCCTTATACCTAGTATTAAGTTTATAGTTCGAGAGGTCGGGCTATTCTAGGGCCGACTATTTTAGGCTACGAGAGGTTATATAAATATTAAAGCCTACTATAAATAGTGAAAGTATATAGGATATAGATAACGAATAAAAGGAATTAGACTCTATATAAACTCTTCCGTTAAAACTGGATATATTAAAGTAATAGGTTCGACGTTATACTCTCTTATTTAAAATTATACGGAAGTCTTTAGTAGTCGTTATTAAAAAGTAATTATCCCTTCTATAATATTAGAAAAATTTAGTATTAGAGGATTAAGCGTATATTATAATAATATTATAATAATTCTTATAATTTAATTCGTACTATATTAACCGCTATAAAGCTCCGCGAAAAGATATTCTTTAATATAACCGAATATATTAATAAACCTATAGAACTATAATACTCCCGTATATAGGAGTCTTCGATTAAGACTACCTCTAATAAGATATATTATATATAAATAAATAGACCTATCTTCCCTAGAGATATTATCTGTATTAAAGGTTCACGTCTATACTATATTAATTATATTCCTTTTATTAGTCGAGATTATTAATTAATATCTAAAATAAAATAGGATATTATTATTATAACCTAGGTAATTATTAAGAAATAATATAAAGAGTCTATACTATATATTTTTAAACTAGATTTTAGCGATAATTATAAATACTTTTTATTTAAAGATATCTTATTTAAATAAACTCTAGATACTATTAACTACTATCTTAATATATATTTTAATCGAGAATATAATAAAAATAAAGAGGAAGAGGAGTTTATTTACCCTAATAATCGTTTCTATATTAAAAGAGTTCTTAATTTCTAAATATCTACTACTAGGCCTTTACGTTAATTATACTAGACCCGTATAAAGTTTAAAGTAGTTTACTTTAACTATAAATATCTAAAAGTCTTTATTAGTAATTATTACACCTTCTTATTATATATATTATTTATCGATAACTTTAGGGTATATCGGAATATATACCGGGCTCTTAAGGCTTTCTATTTAATTCCTATATACCTCGATTATATAGAGTATAGGAAACTAGTAAATATATTCATATTAATACTAGGGCCTTATAGTACGAATATTATTAATATTATTAAGACTTTCTATAGGTTTATTTAAGACCTAAACCGAGGGCTAAAGCTAGAAATCAATAACGAGATAAAGTTAGTATATACTTTTAATATAATATTCCTTAGGGATATACCCTAGTAAACTAATAACGGGGTTTTTATATAATATAATATTTAGAGAGGATATCTTTCGTACTTTTATTTAAAAGAGGAGAGAGTAGATCTAGATTATTATCGGTAAATCTTAAAAGTAAATATTAGTATACTCTAAACGCTATTAGCTCTACTAGAAAGCCGTCTACGGGTTTATACTAAAACTCTATATTAAATACCGACCTAAGATTCAGTAGGATTAATAAGTCGGGGCTTCGGGTAGTAAATTAGGGTTCCGGGAAAATTACTTTTAATAAATAATACTAACTATTAATAGGTTCAGTAGGTTCAGTAACTCGATAAATCGTTAATAACTTAAATATTAGACGAATAGGCCTATTATATACCCTATAGTATACGTATTTATATACGTATTAACATGCGCTATAGTATGGGCTATAGTATGGGCCATAGTATACCCTATAGTATACGTAATAGCGTGCGCAGCTTGCGTATACCATTGAATAACATACGAATAGTATACGAATAGTATGCGTAAAGGTATTCTAAATAGTATACGATATACGCCCCCCGTAGTAGCTCTTAAAACATTAGACGAAAGTCCCCTATAATATACGCAATCATGGTATACGCCAAGGCATACGCCATGGTGTACGAAATAATATGGTATTTATATATATAAACTCCCCGGATATGCCCGGGTAACGCCCCCGCGAGAATTTTCGTTAAAACTTATTATTCCGGGCCCGGTAGGTCGCTAGCGTTAATAGTCGTCGCTAGGGGTCGCTACCGTTAATAGCGACGATTATAGAATTTTATTTATTTTAGCCTTATTATAGGGCTAAATTACTATCAATATATTAATAATATATATAAATTACTAAAGTTATTAATCCGGCTAAAATTAACCCGGAGTTATTAAATTTATTAAAAGTAATTTACTTGGACCCCTAATTTACTAAATCTACTAATACGATACTAATAGTCTTATCCGTAAATTAGGGCTACTAGTAGTATTCTATCTATAATTAGAATTAAAAAACCTACTAATAGGACGTTACTAGCCTTATCCGTAACTTAGGGCTACTAATAGGATACTACTAACTCTATCCGCGCGGTCGGTAACTAGGGTTTTAGTAGGAGTTTTTGAGATTTACTAATAATAATATTATTCGGAACGGGAGATATTATTAAGAGATTATTAAATAAAGGGAGTATATAAAAAACCTCGATACTATAAAGGACCTTAGTAACTTTATTAAGAATATAGGTATTAGATTTAAAATATTATTAATTACGAAATTTACTCTAGCCCTCGACCTTATTTAAATATAAATTTATAATACTCTTTATTCCGAATAAAGAGGTCTTAGACGTATCCTATAAAACTTTTTTTATAATATTAATTCTTAATAAATACAGTATTATTATTTATATAAAAGTCTTTTAGAATTTTTAATTCCTACCGAGTTAAAGCCGAATTCAAAGCCTCGCGTTTTATATCTAGTTATAGTCCTTATTAGAAGCTAGTAAGACTACTCTATTAATACTCCGAAGCGAGATTATAACTAGTTAGTTCCAGTTTACGTTTCTTTAGGTTACTAGTAATATTATAATAATTAAATTACTACCTATATAAATTATTATTGAAGTATTTAATCTAATCGTATAATCTAATATATTTATAGATAGTTAACGTTATACCGAACTAGATATTCTTTATTTATATATAATAAAGGCGCGTCGGGTATACTAAGAGTTAATTTTATATATTATAATAATAATATCTACGGAAGACTTCGGCGATAATAATAATAAAGATAAAAATAAAACCTTAAATAATATTCTTTTATAGATACTTTATTCTAGCTCCGATTTAAATAAAGAAATAATACCGCTATCTATAATACGGAAGAGAGGTAAATAAAAGGGTAAGGTATTAAAATCTTTAACTAATTAATTTTAAAAATTCTTAATATTATTTAATATATATATAGGCCTATACCTTACGGAAAATACTAAGGAATAATACGATAATTATAAATTCTAATATCCTAACTAGCGAGTTAAAGTATAAATAATTAACTAAATATCCTATAATTCTACTACTCGAGGTTAATATCGCTTTAAAATCTTTAAAGGTATAGCCGACGCCGTTATTCCTCTTAACTTTATAAGATATTTATTCGCTCGAGACGTTATAAAGTAATCTCTATAACTAGGGCTAATAGGAGTATAAAACTATAATTATTTAGAAATAATAAAAGTATTTAGGCTACTCGATACGTAATACCTAATATTTATAAAGAGCTTTATATTAATTAGGGAGTAGACTACTAAGGATAATAAAGAGGGTCTTTATAATATAACCGGCGATAGCGAATATAAGTCTATATAGTTATTAATAAAGGGTTTCGAATTAGACTATTTCTTTTATATTAAGGTATCCGCTAATTTAATAAAACTTAATCTATAGTATAAGTTTATTCAGTATCTAATAATAGCCTATCGGAATAAATATAAAATATATATATTAGATTTAGGCTAGAAGGCGCTGAAATAATATTATAGAATTATTTATACGGATTTATAGATTACCTTTAAAGTTCCTAAGATTATTTAAATTTTTTGGGGACCTTCCGTAGAAATAATCGTCGTTATATTTATAATATAAATAGTTATTTATTTATTAGTAATATTAAGGCTAGGTTAATATAATACTTTTATTATATCTATCGCCGGAAGAGGTATATATTTCTAGTTATATATATTATAACTCCGCTACTAGAGTAAAATCTAAAGATAATTAATAAAATAAATATAAATCGTCCGATCTTAAACCTAATACTAGGATTATTAATATATCGTTTCAAGGGGACCTAATAGATATATAAACTTCTAATTCTTTATTATAAAACGATCTATATAAATAATACTCCTAGTAAACTAAATTAGCCTAATAAGGCGCGGTATATTATAGAATATATATAGTGGGTAGTATATTTATAATAGCTAAATATAGTAATATAGTAATAAAATAATACTTTAATAAGGTAATATATTAATAAAGAGAAAGAGTAGTATAATAATAATAGTAGTCTTAGTAATGAGGTAATAAGGTAAAGTAATAAGGTAATAAAGTAAAAAAGTAATAAAATAATATTTAGCGAAATAGTTTTAAGGGGATAAGCGAAAGAATTTAATAGGAGAGACGAAAGACTTCGATAAAATAATATTTTTAATAATACGGAACTCTTTTATACGGCCGGTAGTTATTCTAGCCGGTAATTATAGGCGGTAGCGAAGGGTAAAATAATAATATAAATAATATAGTTATATAATTATTAACCCTATAATCTATTAGATTAATTCCATTTTATAACCGTTATTCGACCGTTATTTAATCGTTTACGACCGTTAATTAATTATTTACGACTATTATCCAACCGTTTATAACTATTATTTAACCGTTTACTCTCTTTAAATCATTAACGATTAATAGTTTTAAAAAGGGGAGGTACAACGTTAATCGAGGTTTTTAACTATTTTATAACCGTTATATAACCGTTAATATACTAGGTTCCAACCGTTATATTCTATTTTATAGTAGGCGAGTTAACCGCTATCGAATAATCTTATAACTTTATAGATAGATAGGACAATAGTTATTAATTAATATTAATTTAAATATCGATATTTATTACTAATTAAATTATTAAAACGCGGCCCGTAGAGCCTCCGGATAGCCCCGTAGAGCCGCGTTTTAATATTTATAAATATAGGATAACTCCTATAGGAGTATAAATAGGCTCCTATAAAAACGTTAATAAACTTTTATAAAGTCGTACTCATTATAGGCCTAAAGTTATACGAAAGATATTAAATTTAACTTTAGGAAGAGTCTTAATCAGGCCGTTAACGATCTACTCTATAATCGAAATATAGCGGAATTTGATTTCGCCTACTACGACTTTCTCGCGCTAGAAGTAGTATTAGATCGTAATATATTTAATATAGTTATAGTCCTAGGGGTTTTTGGCTAAGATTATAATACTTTAATTATTATAAAAAATAGTTATTATAAGTATATAATAGGCTAGTAGAGCGGAGTAAGAAGTTAATATAAATAATATAATAACGAGTACTACTAATATATACTAGCTTGAATCTCTACCGGAATAAAGTATATACGTAATAAATATTAATTATTTAAGTAGTCTTTTAAGCTAGATAATTTCCGTAATAATCTAGGTCTAGCCCGCGTATTCGGCTTTATAAAATATTAATATAATAATCGGTTAGCGTTTAGACTACTAGTTAATAATCGTATTACCGAGATTAAATATAAAACTAAAAGTAGAACGCTTTATATTATAGTTATTTATTTAATTAATATTAATATAGCTCTTTAATAGGGCGAGTTAACCCTAAAAGACTAGCTTTAGGTATAATATATTGTATAAATAATAGAAGATACGTTTTATAACCGCCTAATAAGATTCTTCAGGGTTAGAAATATAGCGATTTATTATTAATACCGCGTAAACGATATTAGGCCGTATATTTATTATAGTATATATTAATAAGTTAACGGTTAATTAATAGGCGGTAAAAAAGGTAGGTTTAATTTAATATCTTTTATCGGCCGGTATAAGTTTAATTATAGAGTTTATAGGGACTCCTATAACTTTGGCTTTAATATTAAATATATTATAATCTTTAAATACCCGCTTTAGGTATATTTCCTAACTAAGAGATAATATATAATTCGGGCGATCGCGCGATACTTTAAGATTAAGATAGTACGTAATAGGGTTAAGGTTAATTATCCTATATTTATTACTTAAGTATTATTTTAACTAAATAATAATATCTTTACTAACGCCGGTAATTAGTATATTATCGATATATAATATAATTATTAACTATATTTTATAGTTAAGAAATATACTAAAGTTAGCGTTTAAGAGTATAAAGCCTAGCTTAGCCAAGAAAATTATAAAAGTAGTATATTATATTTAAAGAGATTATTTAAACCTATATAAAATATATTTTAAAAAGTATATACGGCCTAAACTATCGTCGAAACTAATAAGCTATTTGATATAGATTCTATTATTAATTAGGCCGTATAGGAAAGTAGTTTATACGTTTATTTATTTAAACTCCAGGTCGTAGGTAGTTATAATAGCGAATAATACTTTATAGTTTATAAGTTTAATTACTAAAGTAAATATCTCGTTAAAATCGATTCTATATTATTATTTAAAATTATATATAACTTAACGGGCTTTATAGCGAGTTACCTCGTTAATAACGCTATATTCAAATTTATAAACCTATTTACCGCGAAGGATTTTTCGATTATAGGGTAAATTAACTAGTATCTAGGTATTATTAATTAAGAGTAAATTAATTTCGGCCTTTATATTAAGTTATTAGTATATTTTATTTAGGGTATTAATTATAGCTTTTTTATATATTTTTAACTCGTATAATTTATATAATAACGCCTTAACTAATAATATTAATAAGTCGGGGGAGAGGGTAGATTCGCGTAATTCTAAATACCTATTAAATACCCTTATTAATATCGCGGGCGAGGCGGAGGCGGGGGAATATTAGGCCGGATCTATATTATCTAATAAATTAAAACTCGAGGACTCTAGTATTATTACTCGCGATAATACGTCGTTTAGAATTAATAATTATTATAACGCTTATAAGCTAAGGCTAGGTATATTAACTCTTAATTTTAATAATCGTAGCGAGATAGCGCGTCTAATTAATTATTATAAAGAGGTTATAATAAACTTAGAGTTATTATTATTATACCCGTAGTCGTCGATATTTAATTTTATATTAATAGGAGGTTTATATAGATTTAAAGTACTTTTATATTTTATTATAACGTCGCCCCTTTAATGGGGAATTATTCTAAAGATTTTATTAATTAGTAGTATTTATATTATAATACGTTTATTTTTAGTATAGCGCTCCTCGGTTTATTAAATCTAAATAAAGCGGAGTACTTTACCCGTAAATATTAATATTCGATAAAAATAATTACTTTTATATTTAACGAGGGCGCCTTTAATATTACGTTAAATAAATTTTTATTAGTTTTTATTTATAATATAGCGGTCCTAATATAGGTCGATTTAATTAATATTATATAAATACGATAAATTAGGACGTATTCTAATAGAGTCTTTATAGGGCGTAATATTTATTATAGCGATAAAAGACCGATTTCGGAGATAGTTTATAATAGAGATAAGTTTTAGAATTAATATTTTATTAAGGCCGTTATTATTTAATAGGGTATATATATACCTTCTAGAATAGAGTTTAGCTAACGCGTTTTAATATATTATTTATTTAAGGGTTCCTAAGGATAAAGTAACTTTAGACGATATTATATTTATATCGGTAATCGGCGAACGCCTTATTAACGTATATAGGATCTTTATCGGTATAAAAGTAATGAATACGGTAGTCGTTATATTCTTTTATAAATTTATAGTTATAAAAGACACTAAATACGTTTATTTTATTAAATATAAAATAATAATAACTATATTTAAACTTATTATTAATATAAATAATTATAAAGCCGAAGTTATAGGCCCTAAGATTAATAATATTATTATAAATAATATTATATTCGAAACGGCCCTTTCGTAGGCTGCGCTTATACGAATAAATATATATCTTTATAATATTATAGGTCTTATAGCCGTTATCGCCTTTAACCTTTAATAAATCGATACTATTAATTATTTTAAATAATTATACTACGTTATCTTTCCCTAAATAACCGAGTCTCTCGTATTATTAGGTTAGGGCTTTAGTATTAATAATAATTAATACTAACTATTATTAATTCATACGTAGAATATAAAGATTATAGTTTTATAGGATTATAGTAATTCCTTTAGATCCGATAAAGATCTCTTTAGAAATAAAACTTAAAGAGTAGTTAACTCGTTAAAGTTTAATATAAGAAATAAGATTAAAACCGCTATTAGGAATATATATAACGTTATTAATCTTAAGGTATTATACGCCTTTATCGCCTAAATATAATAACCGAATAATATCGTTATTATATAGTATTAGGCCGCCCTTAAAATTATTAATACTATCGGCGTCTTTAAGTCTATTATACTCTATAAAAGTAGAGTAATCGTAATTAATATAAACGGTAGTACCGGTATCTAAAATCTAATATTTAGAAATATTATTTATAATACCTATAAGGGCGTAGTAGCGTTCTATATTTCCTAAAATATAATTACCTTCGGTATTAAACCTCTAATATTTATTTAATCTATCGGATTTCTTATTTTTCCTTTAATTATTTTAGTTTCTATTATTATCGCTATTATCTTTAATAGTAGCGTTATCATTACTTTTACCGCCGCCTTTACCGTATTTACCTCGACCGCGCCGGCTACGGCCGCGCTAGTTATTATAACTAAGATTATTATACTAGGGCTTATTATAAATAGTATAGTACCGTACCCGCCTAATAAAGTTAGTATAGTAGAGGTACGATTGAATAGTTCTTTCTTAATTAGGTCTTTAGATACGCTATAGTATTAAAGTATATATAATAAATATTAGTTAATTATAGCTAATACTACTAACCTATAAGTATAATATATTACGGAAGCGAGAGATTACTATATTTAGAGTAATTTTAGTAGTATTATCGGTATTAAATAAGTCATAGTCTTTAGCGAATATTTTATAATAACGCTAGTAATTAAAGTTAAGGTTACGGTAGAATTATTAAATTATAAAATTATTATTAAATTTAAAGTAGTTAAAGTTATAAAGCTCGTTATAAACCTTTTGAAATTTATTAATATAATTATTAAAATTATTATATTAATTAATAGTAAATTAATTAAGTTTAATTAGTACCTTATATAAATAGCCGGAGTTATAAGGTTTAAATTCGTTTATAATAATCGTCTAGGCTATAATAACGACCTTATCGTTTTTAATTTTAACGTAGGTTATAGGGGCGACGGTACGACGGAGAATATTATAAATTATTTTATTATTAATAAATTATTAATACGTAGTATTAATATCGTAGTTAGGTTTACCTACGTCTAGTTCTAAACTTATAATAAATAAATCTTCGAGGTGTTTCTATAAGTTTATTATATTAAAGTTATTATATATATTTTACTTCTATTTAATAAAGTTTTTTATTAAATTTAAGGTTTCGACTTTAATAAATACCTAAATAATCTTTACGAATATTAATTTATTAACGGTAATTTAGGTATAAAGCCGAATAGTTTAATATTACTAGGTAGTTCTAATATTAATTTAGAGTAACTAAAACTAGCTAAAGAATCGGATCGATAATAGTATATATACGAGGTATTAACGTCTCTTTTATCGTCGTATATATATATTTTACTACGGAAGTAGTCGATTATTTATTTAATCTATCGAAAGGTACGGAGCTAAAGTCTTTAAAGAGTATATTATTATTCAATAATTAAATAAAGAGGTTTAGTTTTAAATTACTCTAGATTTTATTTTCGTTTTAATAATCATTATTATCGTAATTATTTTAAACGACGAGGCTAGTATTGAACTATAGTAGGTAGAAACACTTCTTGATTAATTACCTATAGAGGATAAGAGCGAATATGTATATAAGACCCTGATGCTAAGTATTGCTAAATATCTATTTACTAAGTAGTTACTAAGTAGTCCTATACTCCTATATTCTAATACTCCCACTCGAACGAAATCCTCTATTAAGAAGTCTCTAAAATAGCCCCGTATTCCCCCTATTTTAGGGTCGTTATAATGGGCTATAGGGGCTAAAACTATAGTTTATAGAGGCTAAGTTATAGGCCCAAGCTATAATTAGTGGGGGCCAAACTATAGGGCCAAGCTATATCGGTGGGGGCCAAGCTATAAGGCCAAGACACGTCGGTGGGGGCCAAACCATAAGGCTAAGCCACGTCGGTAGGGGCCAAAGGAGCAAAATTCCGTTTTTTAATAAAATACGATATTTTAAAAATTTAATTTGATAGTTAACCTGTATACGCCAAATTTAGGTGGTAACTAGGTCGGAGTATTAATAACCGATATAAATACTATAAGAAGATTATTAGAAATAGTCGGATATTATAGGGTTCGTGGGGAGGCGACTATTAAAGATATAAATACCGCCTAGGATACTACGGGGACCGCGTTAAATACTATAAATATAACGATATATAACTATAACGGATATTTAGGGGATATTCTAGCGACGTATATATTTATTAATAAAGATTATAGGAGGGCTAAATAAGAACGATAAATTATAGGGTAATTTTATCGTCGCCGCGTATAACCTAAAAATACTTAAAGCGAGTTAGGATATATCGTTATATATACGGACGCGATTTAACTAAAATTTAGAAAGTATATTTTATAAAGGCCCTAGATAAGGCCTTAAAGATTTAACGGTAATCCATAAAATAATTATTAATTAATATTAAATTACGTATTAATTTTTAATTTGCGGGGAAGGCGCTAAATATATATTAAACTTTAAATATAGCTCTTTAGGTACGCCCGTAGAGCCGTATTTTTAATATATAAAGGCTTAAAAATCCTTTTATAGGAGTATTAATAGGCTTTTATATAAACTATTAAAGACCTAGAGTAGCCCGAAAAATATCGAATTTAATTTTAGGAAGGGCTTTAATAAGCCTATTAATAATTTAATCTATTATAAAGATATAGCGGAACTTAATTTTATTTAATATAATCTTTTCGCGTTAGAAGTAGTACTATAGGTTAATATACTTAGTACGACCGTAATCTTAGGGGTTCTTAACTAGGGTTATAATACCCTAGTTATTATAAAAAATAACTATAATAAATACGAAGTATATAGGTATCGCTAAAAAGGTAATAAATATATATAATATATTAACGAGTAGTACTAGCGTATAATCTTTAGATTTCCCTCTAGTATAGGGTATAGGGGTAATAGGTATTAATTATTTTAATAATTATTTAAACTAAATAACTTCCTTAGTAATTTATATTTGGCTAGTATATTCGGCTTTATAAAATAATAATATAATAGTTAATTAGCGCTTAAATTACTAGCTAATAATTATACTACCGAGATTAAACGTATAACTAGAGGTAGAGTGTCGCGTATTATAGTCGCTAGCTTAATTAATATTAATATAACCCTCTAATAAGGCGAGTTAACCCTAGAATATAAACTTTAAATATAGTATACCGCGTAGGTAACGGAATATACGTTTAACTACGACCTAATAAATCTTATCGGGGTTAGAAATATAGCGGCTTATTATTAATACCGCGAATACGATATTAGGCTATATACCTATTATTATATATATAAATAATCCGATAGCTAATTAATATACGGTTAAAAAGATAGATTCAGCCTAGTAACTTTTATTTATAGAGATAAATTTAATTATTAAATTTATTAGAACTCCTATAGCTTTAGCCTTAATATTTTATATATTATAGTCTTTAAATACCCTTTCTAGGTAAGCCTCCTAGTTAAAGGATAATATATAATTAAGGCGATCGCGCGCGATTTTAAGGCCTAAATAATAAATAATAGGCCCGAGATTAATTATTTTATATTTATCGCTTAACTATTATTTAAACTAAATAATAGCGGCCTTCCTAGTATTAATAATCTATACATTATCGACGTATAAGGTAATGATTAGCTGTGTACTATAATTAAGAAAGATATTAAAGTCTGTATTTAGGGGTATAAAACCTAGCTTAGCGAGGAAAATAGTAAAAATAGTATATTATATATAAGGGGATTACTTAAGCCTATATAAAGTACGTTTTAATAAATATATACGACCTAAATTATTATTAAAACCGGTAGGTTATTCGACGTAGATCTTATCGTTATCGATCTCGTTATAGAGAAACGTAGTTTATATATTTATTTATTCGAGCTCTAGGTCGAACGCCGCTATAATTACGAATATTACTTTATAGTTTATAGGCTTAACTATAAAGATAAATATCTTATTAAAATCGATTCTTTAGTATTATTTAAAGTTATATACTACCTAACGGGCTTTATAGCGAGTGACCTCGCTAGTAATACTACGTTTAAGTTTATAACCCTATTTACCGCGAAGGATTTTTCGATTATAAGGTAGGTTAGCTAGTATCTAGGTATTATTAATTAAAAGTAAATTAATTTCGGCCTTTATACCGAGTCATTAATATATTTTATTTAGGGTATTAGTTATAACTTCTTTATATATTTTAGGCTCGTATAATTTATATAATAATACCTTAACTAGTAGTATTATTAGGTTAAAGGAGAGGGTAAATTCGCTTAATTTTAAATATTTATCGAGTACCCTTATTAATATTACGGGCGAGGCGGAGGCAGGGTAATATTAAGCCGGATTTATATCGTTTAATAAATTAGAGCCCGAGGACTCTAGTATTATTACTCGCGATAATATATCGTTTATAATTAATAGCGGCTATAGCGCCTAGCTAAGGTTAGGTATATTAATTCTTAACCTTAATAACCGTAGCGAGATAATATATTTAATAGGTTATTATAAAGGGGCTATAGTAAACTTAAAGCTACTACTATTATATCCGTAGTCGTTAATATTTAATTCTATATTAATAGGAGGTTTATATAGGTTTAAGGTATTTTTATATTTTATTATAACGTCGCCCCCCTAACGGGGAACTATTCTAGAGATCTTATTAACTAACGGTACTTATATCGTAGTATATTTATTTCTAATATAGCGCTCTTCGGTCTATTAAACCTAAATAAAGCGGAGTACTTTATTTATAAATATTAATATTCGATAGAAATAATTACCCTTATATTTAACGAGGGCGCCTTTAATACTACGTTAGGTAAACTTCTATTAGTTTTCACCTATGATATAGCGATCCTAATATAGGCCGATTTAGTTAATATTACGTAAATACGATAAATTAGGACGTATTCTAGTAGAGCCTTTATAGGGCGTAATATTTATTATAACGATAAAAGACCGATTTCGGAGCCAGTTTATAGTCGAGAAAAATTCTAGAATTAATATCTTATTAAGACCGCTATTATCTAGTAAGGTATATATCTTTTAAAGTAAGGTTTAGTTAATATATTTTAATATATTATTTATTTAAAGATTCCTAAAGATAGAGTAATTTTAGACGATATTATATTTATACTAATAGTCGGCGAACGCTCTATTAACGTATATAAAATCCTTATCGGTATAGAGGTAATAAATATAGTAGTCGCTATATTCTTTAACGGACCTATAGCTACGAAAAGCGCTAAATATATTTATTTTATTAAATATAAAGTAATAGTAATTATATTTAAGTTTATCGTTAATATAAATAATTATAAAGCCGAAGCTATAAGCCCTAAGATTAATAATATTACTATAAATAACGTTATATTCGAAACGGCCCTTTCGTAGGCTGCGTTTATACGAATAAGTATATATCTTTATAACGTTATAGGTATTATAGCCGTTATCGCCTTTAACCTTTAATAAGTCGATACTATTAATTATTTTAAATAGCCGTACTACGTTATCATTCCCTAAATAACCGAGTCTCTCGTATTATTAAATTAGGGCTTTAGCGTTAATAGTGGCTAGTATTAATTACTATTAATTTATATATAGAATATAGAGGTTATAGTTTTATAGGATTATAATAATTCCTTTAGATCCGATAAAGATCTTTTTAAAAATAAAGCTTAGGGGGTAGCTAGCTCGTTAAAGTTTAATACAAGAAATAAAGTTAAAACCGCTATTAAAAACATATATAACGTTATTAACTTTAAGGTACTATATATCTTTATCGCCTAAATATAGTAGCCGAATAACGTTATTACTATATAACGTTAGGCCGCCCTTAAAGTTATTAATATTATCGGCGCCTTTAAGCTTATCGTACTCTATAAAAATAAAACGACGGTATCTAAGACCTAGAGTTTAGAAATATTAACTATAATATCTATAAGGGCGTAGTCGTGTTCTATATTTTTTAAATTAGAATTACCTTCGGTATTAAATCTCTAGCGCTTATTTAATTTATCGGATTTATCGTCCTTACTCTTATTATTTTGGCTTCTATTATTATCGTAATTATTTTTAATAATAACGTTATTATTATCTTTATTACCGTCTTTACCGCGGCTACCTCGACCGCGCCGGCTACGGTCGCGCTAGTTATTATAACTAAGATTATCGTACTAGGGTTTATTATAAATAGTATAATACCGTACCCGCCTAATAAAGTTAGTATAGTAGGGGTATAATCGAATAATTCCTTCCTAATTAAACCCTTAAACACGCTATAATATTAAAGTATATACCGTAAATACTAATTAATTATAACTAGCGCCACTAGCCTATAGGTATAATATATTACGGAAGGGAGAGATCGCTATATTTAGGGTAGTCTTAATAGTATTATTAATATTAAATAAATTATGGTCTTTAGCGAATATTTTATAATAGTATTAATAATTAGCGTTAAGGTTACGGTAGAACTACTAGACTATAAGATTATTATTAAACTTAAGGTAATTAAAGTTATAGAGCTCGTTATAGGCCTCCTAAAACTTACTAATATAATCGCTAGGGGTATCGTACTAACTAGTAGTAAATTAATTAAGTTTAATTAATACTTTATATAGGTAGCCGGAGCTACGAGGTTTAAATTCGTTTATAATAATCGTCTAGGCTATAATAACGACCTTATCGTTCTTAATTTTAGCGTAGGTTATAGAGGCGATAATATAACGGAGGATATTATAAATTATTTTATTATTAGTAAACTATTAATATATAGTATCGATATTATAGTTAGGCTTACCTACGTCTAGTTTTAAAACTATAATAAATAAATCTTCGAGGTATTCCTATAGGTTTATTATATTAAAGTTATTATTATATATATCCTACTTTTATTTAACGAAGTCTTTTATTAAGTTTAAGATTTCGATTTTAATAAATACCTAAATAATCTTTACGAATACCGATATATTAACGGTAACCTAGGTATAAGGCCGAATAATTTAATATTACTAAATAATTCTAGTATTAATTTAGAGTAACTAGAGCTAGCTAAATAATCGGATCGATAGTAGTATATATATATTATATTAACGTCTCTTTTATCGTTATATATATATACTTTATTACGGAGGTAGTCGGTTATTTATTTAATCTACCGAAAGGTACGGAGTTAGAGTCTTTAAAGAGTATATTATTATTTAGTAATTAAATAAGGAGGTTTAGTCTTAAGATACTCTAGGTTTTACTTTCGTTTTAGTAGTCGTTACTATTATAATCGTTTTAAATAACGAGGCTAAAAGTTTAGAGGATAGTATATTTAGGGTTTAACTCGTTATTACTTTATATAAAGGAATAGGGGTAAATAACTTTAGTAATCATCTTAATAATAAGAGTTATAGTCGTAGCTACGACTTATAGTTATAGTTATAGTATTTTTTCCCCCGACTACGGAGTTATAAGTTTATTCTTAGCTACTAACGCTATTAACGTTATTAATACTTATTTTTTTAAGGTAGTAAACGAGCTATAGCGGTAATTAATTACGATTATTCTAGGTTTTAAAAAGACCTTATAAGCTTAAAGCTATAATACGCTAATAATGATTATAATAAGTTATATAAAGGTATTAACGATAATAAATACTTATCGTATATAATTACCCCTAAGGTATTTATTTAGGTATATATAAAGTACGTTAATATTAACCGATTACGGTGATTAGCTACTCCCTAGTATAGTAATTAACTATTTTCTAGTAGCGCTTCGCTTATTAATTATTTTCTAGCGGTGTATAAGCTCTTTATAAACGATTTAGTTACTCTTTAATAATAATTCGCTTATTAACTATTTTCTAGCGGTATATAAACTTTTTATAAACGATTTAGCCACTCTCTAGCGTATATTATATAATACAATTAGTTATTTTCTAGTAGAGGCGGGGCCGGCGGAACTATATTCTAGATACTAAACCCCTTATTTAAAAAAATTTTACGGGCGTAATCTAGTACGTCCTAAACGTAATTATAATAATATAATAACGCCGTATTACTACCGTTAATACCATAATGATATAATGAGTATATAGCGGATATATACGTAGAGCCCGGGCTTATAACCTATTAAACTATAATAGGTAGAAACACTTCTTGATTAATTATCTATAGAGGATAAAAGCGAATATACGTATAAGACCCAGTATTGCCAAGTATCTATTTACTAAATAGTTACTAAGTAGTCCTACACTCCTATATTCCAATAACTAGAAACTTAGAAGATAGTATATTTAGAGTTTAACTCGCTATTATTTTATATAAAAGAATATAAGTAAATAACTTTAATAATTATTTTAGTAATAAAAGTTATAATTATAACTACGACTTATAATTATAATTTATAATGTTTTTCCCCCCGACTACGGAGTTATAAGTTTATTTTGTAGTTACTAACGCTATTAATACTACTAACGTTAATTTTTCTAAGGCGGTGAGTAAACTATAACGGTAATTAATTACGATTATTCTAGGTTTTAAAAAGACCTTATAAGTTTAAATTTATAGTACTTTAATAATAATTATAATAAGTTATATAAAGGTATTAATAATAATAAATAGTTATTATATATAACTACCCCTAAGGTATTTATTTAGGTATATATAAAATACGCTAATATTAACTAATTACGGCGATTAACTACTCCCTAATACTAATAACGTACTTCGCTTATTAACTATGTTCTAGCGGTATATAAACTCTTTATAAACGATTTAGCCACTCTTTAACGTATACTATATAATATAATTAATCATTTTCTAGTAGCTACGTATATAGTCTATCGGGTTATTTCTTAATAGAGGCGGGGCCGGCGGAATTATATTCTAGGTACTAAGCCCCTTATTTAAAAATTTCTTATAGGCGTAATCTAGTGCGTCGTCCTAAGCGCAGTTATAATAACGTAATAATACCGTGTTACTACCATTAATACTATAATAATATAGCGAGTATATAGCGGATATATACGTAGAGCCCGGGCTCATAACCTATTAAACTATAGTAAATAGAAATACTTCTTAATTAATTATCTATAAAGGATAAAAGCGAATATATATATAAGACCCCGATATTAAATATTACTAAGTATCTATTTATTAATTAGTTAGTAAATAGTCCTACACTCCTATATTCTAATAATAACCGCGTAAATATAATATATAATTATTATTATACGTTACGCTACTTTTATTTTCCGGTTCGTTATATTTTATCTTATAGAGATACGTAGTTAATATTACTAGGTTCCGTTATTATACCGCGAGTATATTAACGTTTTATTTATTTATTATTAATTTTACGACTCTTTAGATACGCTTCGCCGTCGGATTATATATTATGAAAAATCCGTTAAGGCTTATATACGTATAATAAAATCTAGTAAATCTAATCCCGCTAGCGTAATATAAATAAATTTTTGATTTCTAGCTCGTATTATTACGTCTTTAAAAAGAATTATAAATATAATCCGTTATAATATAAATAATATATTAAGTTAATATTTATTATATATTAATACCTTTTAGTTTAATTTATTATTTAAAAATATTATCGAGTCTTTCCTTAAATCGGATTATAATTTTAATAATTTTAATTTTAATTTTAATATAGGTTTTAAGGCCGTTATTGACCCCGCCGTCGATCTAGCCTTCGACTATAATATATATTATATAATACCTTTATCTTTTAAGCTCGACTTTACGACTTTTTTTAATATATTTTTTAATATATCTTCCGATACGGGTTTAAAAGAGGAGGAGGTTATATTTAAAGATCCTAATATTAATATTTAAAAAGAGGATATTTATGTATTTAATTTAAAGAAAAAGATAATAAATTTTATATTATTTATATCTCTTAAATTATCCGTAAATTAAAAAAAGATAGTATAAAAAGCTCGTTATAATTAGAGCTAAGAAGTGAACCGCTCGTAATACCCGTAAGTATTAATAACTAATTATAATTAATAATTAATAATATTTTTATTTTTTATTTACTTTTTTCTTTACCTTTATTTTCTAATTATATATTTTACGTAGTTCTTCCGTATATACAATAATATTTTTATTCTCTTATTAATTTAGAATTATTTAATTAATTAATTAATTTTATTAGGTATTAGGTTACGCCCTTTATTTTTCTTTTTTTTTAAATCTCTTCTACCTCCTATTCTTTAATATTATTTATTAATTCCGGTAAAGGTATATTTAGTATTAATATATCGTTTTATTTACGATAATATTATTCTAGTAATAATATATAAAAAATATTATAAATAAAATAATTCGTTAATAACGCTAGGCGATATACCTACGATTTAATTATATCAAGAACTTTAAATAATTTAATTAACTTATAAAAAAGCTTTTTATTTAATCTCCTTTATACGAGATTCTTTATTAATAATAATATTAGGTTATTTATATTAGTTGATTTTAATTTATATTTTTTATTATAATTACGTTTCTACGCTTCTATTACGATCTTTTAATAATTTTTTAAATATTCTTGAGACCTTTTTATTTATTTAATTCTTTTTTTATCGACGATATTTCTTCTTTAAACGGCTCGTCCTTAAAACGCGTCTTAATCGATAAATTATAACTATATAATATTTTAAATAATATTATACGCGGCTAGTAACGAGATCTAGGTATATATCCTATTAGTTACGAATTTTTAATTACTATTTATAGTAGTCTAAAGAGTTAAAAGATCTTATATCGCGACGCGTTAAACTTATCTCGTAGCGATATTTATATTCTTAACGCGACCGTAATATTAATAAAGAGAAATCTTTTTTTCTCCTCTTTTTCCTCCTCCTTCCCCCCTCTTCCTTAACGAATTAAAGTAATAAAGAATAAACCCTCTATAATATAATTAAATAAAAAAATAACCGTAATCGCGGCCCGATATATTAGAAAAAGGGAATTACGAAAAATATAGATCTACTATACCTATATATAAGAAAGAGTATAGAATAAATATATATATATAAAGCCGAAATCTTAAATTTAAATAAAGACTCCCGTCTAGCTACTTATTAAATATTAATAATATTCGAATTATAAAAAACTTTCTATACCTTAAAGATTATAAAATAATTATTATATAAAACTTTATAAAATTAAATATTTTCCTCCGCCGTTAACGAGTAAATAAAATATAGATATATAAAACGAAATTTATATAAATAAAAGAACCTTTATTTATACTCCTAGATATTAATATTTATATAAAAGTTATAATTTTAATAACCGGGTAATTATATTAAAATACTAGCGGGATATAAAATCCGTTATAACGAAAAAATAACTACGTATATATAATTAAGAGTAAAGGCGAAAAAGTATAGAATAATAATAAAGAGGGATAGTAGGGCTAGTATACCGGTATAATAAAATATATAATATTTAATTACGGTTATATTTATATATACTATAAAGGCTTAGGCTTATAACGGAGATAAATAATAAATTTTAAAAAAACGGGTAAATATAAAGGATAAAATAATAAAATTATCTAGGGTTAATATAAAATCGTTAACTTTAAGAATTTATACGAAGAAGAAACCTAGAAAAAGAACTAGTAGTATATAAAAAGATTTACTAGTTAATAGGTTAAAATATCTAAAACCGAGATTAAGAATAAATTAAAGTTTTTATCCTTTTAAAAAAACTCTTTAACGGCTATTTAATAATACTATCGAGTATTATATATATTCTATAGAACTCTTTTATAAACGAAGTAGTTTTATTTAAATAAACGTATAAATTAATTAATTAATCAATTAATTAATATTATACGCGTCGTTATATATTACGCGTTATAATATATTTATTTAATTATTAAAAGAAACTCTATTTAATTATTTTATTTATTAATATAGACGGTTCTTAGATAATATTTTAATATCTAATTTCAATATTTCGTTTAATTATCCGTCTACGGATAAAATACGGTATTTAGGCGCCGTTTAATTTTTAAATAATAATATACTTTTAATTAAAAAAAAATTATAAAAAAAAATTCTTTATCGGATATAATACCCTCTAATACTATCTATAAAAGTACGAGCGACTCTAAGAATCCTAATTTACTCGGAGCGCTTAGGCTCGCTCGCGAGCGCTCGGAGCGCTCTATTACGACCTACTATCGTAATAGAATATATACGGACTAGCGGTACTACGTAGGATATTTACTTTACTCAGGGTAGTAAATATTATAAATATAAACTATACTCGCTATACTCGTAGGAGTAAATATATAAATAATACTATTATTTAACTAAATGATTAATTAATTAATTAATTAATATATTTATTTAAATAAAACTACTTCGTTTATAAAAGAGTTCTATAGAATATATATAATACCCGATAGTATTATTGACTAGCTATTAAAAAAGCCTTTTAAAAAAATTAAAACTTTAATTTATCCTTAATCTCGGTTCTAAATATTTTAACTTATTAATTAATAGGTCTTATTATATATTACTAGTTTTTCTTTTAGATTTCTTCTTCGCGTAAATCCTTAAAGTTAACGATTTTATATTAATTTTAAATTATTTTATTATTTTATCCCTTATATTTACCCGTTCTTTTAAAATTTATTATTTATCTCCGTTATAAACCTAAGCCCTCGTAGTATACGTAGGTATAACCGTAATTAAAAATTATATATTTTATTATACTAGTACACTAGCCTTATTATCCCTCTTTATTATTATTCTATACTCTTTCGCCTTTATTTAATTATATATACGTAGTTATTTTTTTATTATAATAGATTTTATATCTCGCCGGTATTTTAATATAATTACCCGGTTATTAAAATTACGACTTTTATATAAATATTAATATTTAGGAGTATAAATAAAGGTTTTTTTATTTATATAAATTTCGTTTTATATATTTATACTTTATTTACTCGTTAACGGCGGAGGAAAATATTTAGTTTTATAAAGTTTTATATAATAATTATTTTATAACTTTTAAAGTAAAGAAAGCTCTTTATAATTCGAATATTATTAATATTTAATAAGTAGTTAAACGGGAGCCTTTATTTAAATTTAAGATTTCGGCTTTATATATATATATATTTATTCTATATTTTTTCTTATATATAAATATAATAGATATATTCTTTTCGTAATTTCCTTTTTCTAATATATCGCGCCGCGATTATAATTAGTTTTTTAATCGATTATATTATAAAAGGTTCGTTCTTTATTACTTTAATTTATTAAAGAAAAGAAAGAGAGGAAGAGGAAGAAAAAAAGAAAAAAGAAAATCTTTTTATTAATATTATAGTTACGTTAAGAATATAGATACTACTATAAAATAAATTTAATACGCCGCGATATAAGATCTTTTAGCTCTTTAGACTACTATAAATAATAATTAAAAATTCGTAACTAATAGAACGTATACCTAGATCTCGTTACTAGTTATTTAATTAAAGGATATAAAAAGTATTTCGAGTCTAAAGAGTATTACGAATTTTTATCCTCGTCGGGAAAAATTTAATCCCTTATATTAAAGAGAAATATAAAGAGATTAATATATTAACTCTAGAATAATATCTATATTTGATTTAATATAGTATATATATACGAATACCGGTAAAATTTAACGAATATAAAATCGTTATAATAATAAATTTAAAAGCGACTAATAACTCCGTATCTCGAATAATAATTTAGGTAACTAACTTATTAATTTAAAAAAAAAAGAAATAGTATAAACTTTAACTAGTCGACGGGTTAAAATTATTAATAAAAAGAATAAATAAGGAAATATTTCTATTACTAATTATTATTTAATACTATTATAAGGAAATTACCTTCGATATAATAAAAATAATTATTTATTATATTATTCTAAAAATACTTTAATTAAAGAAATTTAATCTAATAATTAATTAAAAGAAAGAAGTATTTATATTTCCGTATATTAAAAACGTTATTAATATAATACTTAACTAGTAACGAGATCTAGGTATATATCCTACTAACTATGAATTTTTAACTACTATTTATAGTAGTTTAAAGAGTTAAGAGATTTTATATTATAACGCGTTAAATTTATCTTATAACGGTATCTATATTCTTAATACGATCGTAGTATTAATAAAGAGAAATTTCTTCTTTTTCTTTTCCTCCTCCTCCTCCTCCTCCTCCCTTTTCCTTAATAAATTAAAGCGATAAAGAATAAACCCTCTATAATATAATCGATTAGAAAAGTAGCCGTAGTCGCGGCCCGATATATTAGAAAAAGGGAATTACGAAAAGAACGCGTCTACTATACCTATATATAAAAAAGAGTATAAAATAAATATATATATATAAAACCGAAATCTTAAATCTAAATAAAGGCTCCCGTCTAGTTACTTATTAAATATTAATAATATTTAAACTATAAGAGATTTCCTCCGCTCTAAAAATAATAAAATAATCGCTATATAAAACCTTATAGGACTAAATAATTTCCTCCGCCGTTAATAAATAAATAAAGTATAGGTATATAAAATAAAACTCGCGTAAATAAAAGAATCTCTATTTATACTCCTAGATATTAATATTTATATAAGAGTTATAATCTTAATAACCGGGTAATTATATTAAGGTACCGGCGGGACGTAAAATCCGTTATAACGAAAAATAATTATATATATATAGTTAAGAATATAGGCGAAAGAGTATAAAATAATAAAAAAAAGAGATAATAGGACTAGTATACCGGTATAATAAAATATATAATATTTAACTACGGTTATATTTATATATATTATAAGGACTTAGGCCCGTAATAAAGATAAATAACGAGTTTTAAAAAAACGAGTAAATATAAAGAATAAAATAACGAGGTTATTTAGGGTTAATATAGAATCGTTAATTTTAAAAATTTACGCGAAGAAGAAACCTAGAAGAAGAACTAGTAGTATATAGAAAAGCCTATTAATTAGTAGGCTAAAATATCTAAAACCGAGATTAAGAATAAATTAATGTTTTTATCCTCTTAAAAAAATTCTTTAACGGTTAATTAATAACGCTATCGGGTATTATATATATTCTATAGAACTCCTTTATAAACGAAGTAGTTTTATTTAAATAAGTATATAAATTAATTAATTAATTAATATAATACTTATATATTTATAGAGGATAATTATAAATAAGAAGTTAAATTATAACCTAGTCGAAACTTATAATACTTTATCTTCGAAGGAGGATAATTTTATATAAGGATCCGATTTAATATATATTAATTAAAGAGGTTAATAGGGCGAATAAATTAAACTTTCTAAAAATAAAAACGAACCTTTTAATATCCCTAAAGAATATTAATAATAAAAGTACCTTTTTTAAAAAGAGATAACTATAAAAATATTATTTAAATATTAGTTATAAAATAATAAAATCAAATTTAAACTAGGTAAATAACCGATATTTAGACTTATTTAAACTTTGTTAAAAAAAGAACTCGGATTATTTCGCGGGTATATTAACGAGAATTTTAAAAAAGAATTTATTCGAGAATCTAAATTATTAATAAATTATTTAATCCTCTTTATAATAAAAAAGGATAGAAGTTTATAACTATATATAAACTACCGAAAATTAAATAATATTATAATAAAGAATCGGTATTCTTTATTAAATATTAAAGAGTTATAAAATCGGTTTATAATAATAAAAATCTTTATATAACTAGATCTTCGAGGCGTATATAATTTAATTCGAATAAAAGAAAAAAAGGAATAAAGATTTACCTTTAAAACTAAATATAGTTATTACGAATATTTAATAGTACCCTTCGAATTTATTAACGTACTAGTAACCTACTAAATACTAATTAATAATATTATATAAATATATTTAAATATAACGGTAATTATATACCTCGATAATATTTTAATCTACTCTATTAATAAAGAAGAATGTATCTAATATATATAAGATATCCTAATTTATTTATTACTAACTAGACTTCTCTCTAAATTAAAGAAATACGAGTTTTATAAAAAATTAATCGAATTCCTTAAGTTTATAATTAATACTAGAGGTATTTATATAAACCTTAAAAAGATTAAGAGTATTAAAGAATAATCTATATTATATAATATTAAAATAATATAGAATTTCTTAAGATTTATAAACTTTAATAAAAGGTTTATTAAAGATTACTCTAAAAAGGCTTTACTATTAACGAATATTACGAAGAAAGATATTATTTTCTAATAAAGAAAAGAATAATAATAATTTTTCGAAGTATTTAAAGAGGCCTATGAGAAGCCGCCGGTATTATATTCCTTTTAAAGTAATAAACTAGCTCGGATCGAGACCGATATTTTAAACTTTATAATAAGAGTTTATATCCTCTAATAAAGAGATAATAAATAATATCCTATTATATATTATTTACGAAAGATATTATTAATAAAATAGAACTATAATATTTATAATAAAGAATTACTAGTAGTGGTATTAATATTAAAATAATAGAGGGTATATATAGAAAACTATTTAAACTTTACTATCTTTATAAATTATAAAAATCTTCTTAACTTTACTACTACTAAATAATTAAACCGGAGATAAATTAAATAATTAGAATTATTAAAATAATATAAATTTAAGATCTTCTATACCCTAGAAAATAATAATAATCGTACCGATATTTTTAATAGGCGAGAAGACTATATAAAAGATAAGAATATAATAATATAACTAGTCATTATTAAATAATAGGACAAATTACTAGTCCTAATATAGTAACTAGTAGTAACGCTATATATTTTCATTCCCGGGATTATTACGGGGGGAATATAAAAACGATATTTTAACTAGAATACTAAAAAGTTAATAACTATAAACTAAACTATTAGAATATAATAAAAGAACTTATTTTCTTAAAGAATATCTTAAGGAAATTATTCGTAATTATTATAATAACTTAGTTTAAAAATACTTTAGAGTTATGAAAATTATATAATTAATCTATAAAGAATACGACGCGCTAGGACTACGGTTATACATCGAGAAATATATTAAAGAATATATCGAATACTAATAAAATAAATCTATAAAGTATATTAAATACAATTAAATCTAATTCGCTTTAATACTAAATATACCCTAGGATAATATTATTTTAAACTTTAATATTAAATTATTAAAATTAAAAGACCTTATTATAATAAAGGTCTTTAACTCTATAATAATAATTTATAATAAACTTAATAAATATACTATAATAATATCAATTAAAGAGATTTATAAAATAGAATAAATTACCTTTATAATATTTAATTAATTAATTCGGGATTATAATATTCCTAAATCGATTATTTCTAATAAAGATAAATAGTTTACTTCTAATTATTAGAAGATACTAATTAATACTATTAGAACTAAATTATAAATATTAACTATATATTACTTATAGACCTATAGATAGACGGAACGAACGAACTAAATCATAGAGACGTATTTATAATACTACGTTAACAAGAAATAGAATAATTAAGTAAAGTTATTATTTATAACTTAACTAGCGTTTAATAACGCGTAATTTAATATAATAAAATTTATACCGTTCTTCGCGAACTATAGTAAATATATTAATATATTTCTCTAACCTAGATAGAGACTAAACGCGTAGAAGGCTTTAATTAATATAATTAATATAATAATTTTATATAAGGAGATATAAGTCTAAATTGAACTAATAAATACTCGGATAAAAATAAGAGTTAACGAATATCGAAAAAAGTATCCTTAACTAAAAAAAGGGATAAAGTATATCTCTTAATAAAAAATATAAAGAATAAAAAACTAAATAAGAAACTAGACTATATTAAAATCGAACTATTTTCGATTAAGAAGAATAAAGAATTAGTTAACTACGAACTAAATCTTTTAATTAATATTAAAGTATATTTAATATTTTATATCTTTTTATTAGAGTTAGTAGACTCTTTAATACTTTTATAAAATACCTTTTATTTTTATACCGAAGAAGAAACGGAATTTAAGATTAAAAAAATTATAAAATTCGATTAAAAGAATTAGAACTATTTTATTAAATAAAAAGGATATAATAATTTAGATAGTATATAGGAATTTAATATAAATTTTATAAACTACTAGTAACTTCTTAAAAAAATCCGTTAAGATCGGAGGGAGAATAAATAATACCCGATTAATCGAAGTTAATTAATAGTTAAAACTACTCGGAGGAGATATTAAAAAAAAAGTTCTCCGAGTTAATAATAAAAAACGTTATTCTCTCCTCTTTCTTTAACTCCGCGATATTTTTTTATTTTATTACTATTAATCCTTCTTCCTTGTTTTCTAGAAATTCTAATTATTATTTAAAACGATTTACTTTCGCGTATTACTCGGTTAGTTTTAAACGGGCTTTACAAACTTCTTTCTTTATCTTTAAATTTAATAACGAGATTATAATCCCGCTTTAAACGGACGTATTTTATATACTTCTCTAATAACTCTCCGACTAGATTATTAGTAAATTTTAAAAACTCCTACTAAAACCCTAGTTACCGACCGCGCGGATAGGGTTAATAACGTCTTATTAATAGTTTTAAATTACGAATACGGTTAGTAATATCCTATTAATAAATTCTTGAACTTTAATTACGGATAGAATACTATTAATAACTTTAATTTACGGATAAGACTACTAGCGTCCTATTAATAAGTTTAGTAAATTAGGGGTCCGGGTAAATTACTTTTAATAAATTTAATAACTCCGGGTTAATTTTAACCGGATTAATAACTTTAGTAATTTATATATATTATTAATTATATTTCAATAATAGCTCAGCTCTATAATAAGACTAAAATAAATAAAGTTTTATAATCGATATTATTAACGGTAGCGATCTTTAGTGATAATTATTAACGCTAGCGACCTACCGGGCCCGGAATAATAAATTTTAATAAAAGTTCTCGCGGGGGCGTTACCTAGGTATATCCGGGGAGTATATATATATAAATACTATTATATATCGTATATTATAGCGTATACCTTAGCGTATACCTTAGTATATACTATAATTACGTATACTATAGGGGGCTTTCGTCTAATATTTTAAAGACTACTATAGGGGGCGTATATTATATACTATTTAAAATATCTTTACGTATACTATTCGTATATTATTTAATAGTATATATAAACTGCGTACGTTATTACGTATACTATAGGGTATACTATAGTCTATACTATAACCTATACTATAGCGTATACTAATACGTATATAAATACGTATATTATAGGGTATATAATGGGGTATATAATAGGCCTATTCGTCTAATATTTAAATTATTAACGATTTATCGAGTTACTAAACCTATTAAACCTACTAATAGTTAGTATTATTTATTAAAAGTAATTTTCCCGGAACTTTAATTTACTACCCGAAGCCCCGATTTACTAATCCTACTAAACCTCGGGTCGGTATTTAATATAGAGTTTTAGTATAAACCCGTAGACGGTTTTCTAATAGAGTTAATAACGCTTAGAGTATATTAATATTTACTTTTAAAATTTACCGATAATAACTCTTCGAACTCTTTATATAATATTAATAAAGACGTATTATAAAGTTAACGTCTTTTAAATTATTTAATAATTCTTTATAACGAGTCATTAAATTATAAAGATTAACTCGACGGGGTAGTATAATAAAAAAGTAAAATATTTTCGGGACGAAAACTTAACGGGGAGAAAGATAATATTACGACCTATTATTATAATAGGATATATACGGACTAACGATACTATATAGGATATTTACTTTACTTAAAGTAATAAATATTATAAATATAAACTATATTTATTATACTCGTAGGAGTAAATATATAAAGTATATATCTTTTAACACGATTTCCTTTTATTATATAAATAATATATTTTTTTAATAAATAAAAACTTCGGATTTAACTTCCTTTAAGACTTTTAATTATAAATTCTAAATATAAATATCTATTAAATTATTAATCAAGTTTATTAAATTTATCTAGTTATATTCAATTATTTATACGAAGCCTACTATTTATTAATTCTTAATACTCCTCTCTAAAAGAATTAATCTAGGTCCTATCGACGTTATATTAAAGTATTAAACGGAGAGCTTTAATATATATCTTATTATCGACCGGTTTTATAAATAAATATAAGTTATAATTTCGTTAATTAAAATAAAAAACGTATATATTTTATAACGGCGTATTATATAATAGGTTAATAACTTCTATTATTATATTTTTAACTTTAATCGTATTTAGATTTAGATTTAGATTTATATTAATAGAGATTAAAATATAAAGCCCGCGCTATATTAACTTTTACTCACTACTCGTATAATATAATAATCTCGTATATAGGATCTACGCTTCGCTTTATTTATTAAACTCCTCGTTAAACTCCTCGTCTATATCCTCGTTTATATTTAAATATATATTTTTCCGTCTATTTCTATATCTAGTTTAGTAATAGCGGATTAGGCCTAAAGAACTTTTAATAATAAAACTATATATATATATAAACTCTAGTATATTAATTAATTAATTTATATATTTACTCTAGTAAAACTACTTTACTAATAAGGGAGTTCCGCGAATACTCTCCTAGTAGGGCTATTAGCGGCGCCTACTAACTATTAAAGAAACCTCGTCGGTTAAAAACTCTAGTTTATCGATAACTTATTTCCTCTTTTTATTAATTAGTAGCCGATAATTATAATTATTTTAAAATATTATTTATCCTTTCCTCCGTTTCTCTTTTATTTTAATTTTAGATTTTATTTACTTATTTTATAGACCTATAGGCCGCTTTATTATAAATTTATTAGCCGGTCGATACCTATAACCCTCTAGTTAGCGACTTCTTCTTTTTCTTCCTTTTCTTTATAATTAAAATATATTAATATACTATATATTATATAATATAATTCGGCGGAGAAATAATAAATAAGGGGATAAAAGATATTCTTTTAAATATATAAAACTCTTATAATTAATTATTTAAAGAGGAGTAAATAAAGTTTAATAGTAAATTAAAGATAATAATAAAAGTAATTTATAAATAATTAATTTAATTTAAGATCTAGTTATTTAGTATAGAATCGCTCTATAATATATAATTCTTTTTTACGAAATTTAAAATAAATAATTTAAATAAAAGTAATTAAGTATTTAATATAAAACCTACTCGACTCTTTATTTCTAAATTAATATATTATAATTATAACGTATCCTCGTTATTTATCCTCGTTATTATTCTGATTCTTAATTAATTATCTATAATTATAATAACTCGATTAAATTATAAAGATATAACTCTCTTTTCTTTAAAGTTAATAATACTCGTAGTAAATATATTACGAGTTTATACCTTCTTTATTACTATTACTTCTACTACGATATTATTTTAAGAATCTATACACGATAGTTAATAAATAGAGAAAGTTTACTTTTATTTATCCTATTTAATTATTTAATAACTTAGTCTATATAACTAGAAGCGCCGATAGGATTAATTAGAATTACTACCGTCGCTTTATATAAAATATAACCGGTATCTAAAATACTTAATATATTAATAAGTACCTACGGGCGGAGCTTTTAATCCGCGACTTCGAGAGAGATATTCGACTCATTTTTAATATTTTTTTTAGAATCTATTTATTAAGCCCTAGCGGATTCGATTTTTTAAATTATTATAATATAACTAAAGAATTATAAAATAAAGAAGATATTTAATAATATTTTAAAAGACTTTTAATATAAGTTTCTATAATAAACGAGTATATTTTTATATAAGAATTATAAAAGCGGTAATTAAAAGGGAGTAAAAATATTTGAATATTAAATAAATAACGTAATTATAATATATTTTAAGAAGATTAAAATCTTTCTTTTCTTTTATCTCTTTTTCTTAAGAATCTTATCTAGTCTTTTAAATTTTAGGATATCTTTAATAAAAAAGTTAATCCTTGTAAATAAATATATAACCTTCTTTATTTATTATTAAAATCGAGTATATCGTAAATAAAATTAATACCGAGCGACTATTAATTTATATTATTTTCTAGTTCTCCCTAATATTTTAAAAGTAAAGAGAATATTATAATAATAATAAATTATCGAGTTATAATTTTAAAGAATGAATTTCTTAACGTAAAATATATATTTTTCTTTTTATTTTATATTTATTTTCGAAGTAACGCTTAAAGTTTATTAATAAACTTTAAGGTAGAATTATTAAATATTTTATAACGACCGAATAAAAAGTCGACGGGTATACTTTTATATATATATTTAATAAGATTAAAAATATTATATTTAAATCTTTTACTCTTCTTAATATATCGTAGTATAAAACTAATTATTTAACGGCCGAATATTAAGATTTAGTTTTATAAAGTAGGATAATTATTACCGTCTTTAGTATAAGTTTTAAATTATAATTAAATTATAAAATTTAATTTATAATAAAGTTATATAAATCTTTATTATTAAATTTAAGATCTTTAAAATAACGAACTACGTCTTCGATATCGGTAGTTTTAATAATAATAAATATAATATTTATAATAAATAATAAAAGAAATTTTATTTAGTAATATATTTATATAGTTTGAATAACCCTCTATAATTCTTAAACTATAAACTTTAGTAAATAAAATTCGTTAATAATTATTTATATATATATAATAATAGAGATAAGGCCTTTAAATTACCTCTATATAACTTTATTACCTAATTTATTAAGTAATAATATTACGTCCTTAATTTAATTATATAAAATATTAAAAGACTAAACGATATACGTATTATAAGAATTAAAAGTTATCGAGATTATATATTACTTTAATTTTTTAATAACTACTCCTTTTTTCTTTTAAAGATTTAAGGAAAGAGACTTTATAAATTTTTTATTTTCAAACTAGGCGTGCGCCTAATAATATTTAAATTATATTATATTAAATTCCTCCGCCGTTAAAAGATTATTAATATTATATTAATTATAAAGGATATAAAAAAAAGTTTTATATTTATATAGAGCGCGTATATCTTCGGTTATTAATTAAATTATATAAGAATAATTTATTTTATTTTATATATAAGATAAAACCCCTTTTTAGGAATTAATTTAATAATATCGGACGAAGGATCGTAAAGATATTATTTAATAAACTTTAATAAATTTAAATAAACTTTGATTATTATTAATAACTCGATACTTTATCTACTCTTTAATATCTAACGAGTAATGATATCGTTTAATAATTATATATACTTCGTAAAGAAGATTTTCGAAAGAGATAATATATATTAAAACTCTTTATTTAATACCTTAATATAACGTTAATAGGACCTAGGTTAATTCTCTTAGAGAGGAGTATTAAATTAATAGATAGTAGACTTTATATAAGTAATTAAATATAACTAGATAAATTTAATAAATTTGATTAATAGTTTAATAAATATTTATATTTAAAATCTATAATTAAAAGTTTTTAAGGTAGTTAAATACGAAGTTTCTATTTATTAAAAAAATATATAATTTATATAAAAGAAAGAAATTATATTAAGAGTAATATACTTATTTTATTTACCCGGTAAATATAATAAATAGTAATTCTTTTTTATTTACTCTCCGATTATAGTAAATAATTTTATTATTAATATTTATTCTACTCCCTTAAAGGGTAATTTTGATATTATATAATATTTATAATATTAGGTTCCCCTCCCGAAACTTTCGTCCCGGAAGTAAATTATTAATTATAATAAATATCGAGCTCTACCTCCCCTTTATCTCTTCGTTATAAATAATAATTTCGTGAATCTCTTTTTTATTTAAAGTTAACTATATATATTTATTAACGTTATATCGAGAAGTAGTACTTTAAGAAATATAAGATTAGAGGTCGCTTAAATAAATATATAAAGTATATTCGTATTAAGCGGGAATATAACCTAGTATTCTTTTTACCTATAAAGTAGGCTCGTCTTCGGAAATTATAAAAGAAGAAATTAAAAGAAATTAAAATAATATTAACGAAGTAAACTCGTTTTTAAACTAAAATCGAGTTATTAAAAAAGAAAGAAAAATAACTCGTTAAAAACGAGTCAAAAAATATTATTAAGTTAGAAAAAGATAAGGAAGTTAATAGTATCGGTCCTAAATTTAACGACTTTTTATTTAATATATTCTTAAAGTAATTATAATTGAAGGATAAATTCGATTAATCGGTCGTATTTTTTATTCCCGAGAAAATCTTTATAAAAGATCTAGGTAGTCTCTAAAATTTATATTTAATTCTTAAATATTTTCTAATTCGTTACATTCTTTCTATTTAATAAGGTAGTTTTAATTTTTATAATCTAGAATTTCTTCTACCTCGAACTCCGTTTCTTTTTTAATCTAGAAATAAAAAGTATCCTATAAGAGTATCGTAGAGTTTACTAGCTCTAATAAAGAGATATAAAATATCAAATATACTTTAGCGTCGGCTAGAAGATTTAATTTACAATTAATTATTTCTTTACTCTTCTTAATCGAAAATAATCCGATTTTAATATAGTTTAATTTCTTACTCGATCTTTTACTTTTTATATTTTTTATTAAAAAATATATTTTATCTCCCTCCTTTAATTAAAAATAACTCTCTTTAATATTTATCTATCGTTTTATTTATCCGAGTATTAGTTAGGTTAATTTAGGTTTATATATTTTAATATAATACTTTTATATTAATTATATTAAAAAAAACTCTTTATATATTTAGTTCTTATTTAAATTAAAGAAATATATTAATATATTTATTATAATTCGCGAAGAACGATATAAGTTTTATTATATTAAACTACGCGTTATTAAACGCTATTTAAGTTATAAATAAAAGTCCTATTTAATTATTATATTTCTTATTAATATAGTATCGTAAATACGTCTCTATTATTTAATTCGTTCGTTCTATTTATTTATCGGTCTATAAGTAATACGTAGTTAATATTTATAATTTAGTTCTAATAATATTAATTAGTATCTTCTAATAATTAGAGGTAAATTATTTATCTCTATTAAAAATAATCGATGTTGGAATACTATAATCCCGAATTAATCGATCGAGTAGTATAAAGATAATTTATTCTACTTTATAAATCTCTTTAATTAATATTATTATAGTATATTTACTAAATTTATTATAAATTATTATTATAGAAATAAAGACCTCTACTATAATAAAATCTTTTGATTTTAATAGTTTAATAACGAAGTTTATAATAATATCATTCTAAAGTATATTTAGTACTAGGGCGAATTAAATTTAATATACTTTATAGATTTATTCTACTAGTGTTTAATATATTCTTTAATATATTTCTCGATCTATAACTATAGTACTAGCGCGTCGTATTCTTTAAAAATTAGTTTTATAATTTTAATAACTTTAAGGTATCCTTAAACTAGGTTATTATAATAATCGCGAATAATTTACTTAAAATATCCCTTAGGAAAATAAATTCTTTTCTTATATTCTAATAATTTAATTTATAGTTATTAAGTTTTTAGTATTCTAGTTAAAGTATCGTTTTTATATTCCCTACGGATACTATTAATAATCCTAGGAATTGAAATATATAGCGTCGTTACTAATTATTATATTAAGACTAGCGATCTATCCTATTATTAAATAAGGACTAGTTATATTACTACGTCTTTATCTTTTATATAGTCCTCTCGCTTATTAAATATATCGATATAATTATTATCTTTTCCTAAAGTATCAAAGATCTTATATTTATATTATTCTAATAATTCTAATTATTTAATCTATCTCCGGTTTAATTATTTAATAATAATAAAATCAAGAAGGTATTTATAATTTATAAATATAATAAAGTTTAAATAGTTTTTTATATATACCCTCTATTATTCTAATATTAATACTACTACTAGTAATTCTTTATTATAAATATTATAGTTTTATTCTATTAATAATATCTTTCGTAAATAGTATATAATAGGATACTATTTATTATCTCTTTATTAGAGGATATAAACTCTTATTATATAATTTAAAATATCGGTCTTAATTCGAGCTAGTTTATTATTTTAAAAGGAATATAATACCGGCGGCTTTTTATAAACCTCTTTAAATATTTTAAAGAATTAATATTATTCTTTTCTTTATTAAAAAGTAATATCTTTCTTTATAATATCCGTTAATAATAAAACCTTTTTAGAATTATTTTTAATAAATCTTTTATTAAAATTTATAAATCCTAAGAAACTTTATACCGTCTTAATATTATATAATATAAATTATTTTTTAATACTCTTAATTTTTTCCGGGTTTATATAAATATCTTTGATACTAAATTATAAATTTAAGGAATTCGATTAATTCTCTATAAAACTCGTATTTCTTTAATTTAAAGAGAAGTCTAGCTAGTAATAAATAAATTAGGATATTTTATATATATTAAATATATTCTTCTTTATTTATAGAGTAGATTAAAATATTATTAAGATATATAATTACTATTATATCTAAATATACTCGGGTAATAATAAGAGTAGATATAACGGCGATTCGAAGTAATACTTTTATTTATTAATCTATAACTTATATAATAAAGGAAATTCTACTAGAGGTACGAAATTAGTTAAAAAAAAATAAAAAAAAATAGCGGAGATAAGATTTAAGGTACTAGGGTAGAGAGTAGATATAAACTATTAACGCGGTTTAATATAACGAAGACGTCGTAATAAATAAAAGAGATTAGTAATCGAATAAGAGAATATAAAGAAAATATAATAAATAATATACCGCGGGCTATAACTAATATAAATTATACTAGGAATAATTCTTAATTATATATAAGAATTAATATAAAAATATATACTTTAACTAGTCTAAATAAAATTATTAAAATAAAAGGTTTAAAAATTTAGGGCGAGGAGTATACCTATACTATTAATATAAAACTAGGCTAATATTACCTATAGAAATATATTTATTTTATTAAAGTATATAGCCGAAACGAATCCTCCTCTCTCTATAATAACGATTAATATAAAAGCGAAATAATTAATAATTAAAATAAATAATATTAAGGCTAGGGGATAATTTAGGAAAGTAACTAACTTTTAATTAATTAAAATATTCCGGAATAAAGTCTACTCGGTAACGGAGTCGATTATCGGAGTAAAATAAATAACGAGAGGAGACTTTATTTTATATTATATAACGATAAAAATAAGGTAAAAACTAAAGAAAATAATTAAACGGATAAAAAGTATTAACTCCTCGGCGAGAATACTAAAATAAATTTATATAATAATAATATATAATATAAAGAAAGAGGCCGTCGATATAAATGATTAAAAAATAATAATAAAGATATTAAAGAAAAATAATTATATATTATATTTAGGATTAAATATCGTAAATATAAAATAATTAAAATTCGTTCTTAAACTAGATAAATATAACCGCGAGAAGAAATATTTAATACTCCTTTTTAAAATCCCGGACCTAGATATAATAAATAAATTAATAACGGACGAGTTTCTAAAAAGCGAATAATTATTATTATATAAAAAGTAGGAGAGAATAAATAACCCGAGGTATTATCTTAATTATTAAAGATATAGTTATATAATTCTAATTTATAAAAACTAGCCTAAATATAAAATATATATAGAATTATATTAATTATACGAATATAGTACTAAAAGCCCGAAGGAAAAGTATTATATAGTTTACTCTAGACGTTATAAATTTTAAAATAAAGTATATTTAATTAAGTAAAAAAAGATATACCGAATTTAATAAAGATTAAAGAATAAATTTAGGTAATTCGCGATATTATTAAAGATAGTACTCCTAAATTCCTAGGTATAGTTAACTAGCGACGGGTTTATAATAATATTAATTAAAAGTATAAAGAAGAGGAAAGTAATAACGGATATAATTAATAAAGTTTAAAATAATATTACTATACCTAGGAAGGCGAGGAGGCCGAGATAGAATAATAAATTAATAATAATACCTAGGTAAATAATCCTTTAAGTTTTAAATAATCTCCTAGGAATAATATTCGATTAATTAAATAAAAACCGGCTAGAATTAATACTACTAGGTAATTAAGAAATAAATAAGGAATTTACGGATATAATATTAATACGTAATAAATTATAATACTTAATTTAAAATTATATAATATAATATTAAAAAGGAATCGAAGTTAATAATAAAATTATTTTAAAACGAGTAAATTAAAAATATCGATATTTTAATTATTTAAGAACCTAGTTAGAACTCTATTACCTAGGCTGTCACGGTTTAGTAGTAGATTCCTACTACTTAGTATACTAGACTATATATAGCTAGTGTAAATACTATAAGTACGCAGGCCTAATACTTAAGAATAGTAACTCTTTTACTATATACTAAATATTATACTATTATATTATAATATAGTAGTAACGGCTTTTTCGATATTAATTAATTATCGAATAATTTATTAGGAGCTCCTTTACTAAGACTTCCGCTACTTATTAATACCTTCGTTAATGGACGAGACCGGAGTAGAATATACCTTTTTCTATATCCTATATAAATATAACTATCCTTACGCCGAAGCCTTCCGCAGGACGGGAGTTATTATTATAAGAAATATTTATATCTCCTCCTACGTATTAGTCTCTAAAGTCTTTAATATAATTCTATTTTTAATCCCTTAGTATACGAGTACCCCGTTTTTATTTATCGAAATAAGGTTTCTTAACGAAAGCTAAATATCTTTATTACTCTACTAATTTATCTTTTTAGTCCTAGTAAAGCTTTCTTTAATTAATATCCTTTTTAAGGAATTAATATTATCGGTTTTTAATTATTAAGCTAGCTTCTTATTTACTTTATTTAATTAACGAATATATCCTATTTACCTTTTAGATCTCTAACTTCGTTAACGCTACTAGCCGAGTATATACCGACGAGGTTCCAGAACTTATAAATTATTTAATTGATTATATTATTAAATATTACCGCCGCCTAGTCTTTAATAGAGTTTTAGCTCCTAGACGAACGAATCGAGTAACTTCGGTAGATCTACCTATATATCTTTATTAGTAGTCTACGGACTTACTTATATTTAAAAGAGTTATTAATATATTCGTAGGTTAAACTTAAGAGCTTCGAGAAGGCCTAAAGATTAACTAGTAGATTTAATACTATTTTCTACCGTTTATTAATAATATTTTATTAAGAAATTATATATTTAAACCGACCCCGTCGGATTCTTCGGGCTTACGCACTCGATAACTCTTATATATATTAGTTATATCTACCGAGGAAGGTATTTTTATCTAGTTAATTAGACCTAGTAATATAATATTTAACTTTTAGAATATAATTATAAACTAATTCTAATAGTACTTTACGAGAGTTATTTAAATAGCGGTATAAGAGTTATTATAATAAGTTTAGTAAAGTCCTCTAGGTCCGCTAGGTCCCTAAAGTTAATTAAATATTAATAATAAAGCCGCTCCCGGTAGTAGTAGATAGAATTTTAATAATCTCGGTTACTTTAATTTATACCTAGATAAGTCTTATAGCGAAGGCGACGTTATTATAGTCGGTCGAGATATCTACTATAGAAGCGTTATTCTTTTCGTCGAACGCGTACGTAACCTCGCTACCGTTAAGAATATTATAATTATTCGGATTAACCTTAATACCTCTCTTAGAGGTGCGGCCCTAGTTTAATATACCGCCGAGTTATTAAACTTAAAGAGGGTTAGTCTATAAGTTAATAAAAATAATATTAAAGAGTAATATACCGTTTTTATTAATTATTTTAAAGAGGTTACGGGAGTAGCCCTAATTTATTTAATAAATAAAAAGTACTTTTTATACGACGCTTATACTCGATAAGAGCCTGCCGGCTATATTTAAGTTATTATTTAATATATTAAATCTATTAAGATTGATAGTATCGAAAACTAGTTAATATTTATTTATTAAAATATAATAGCCGAGCTTCGTACCTTTATTAATCCGCCTAGTATTAATATTATAATATTATCGTTTATTTAGACCCTAGAACTAAAGAAGGATATTTAGTTCGAAATAAATAGGAGGTCGTTAATCTTTTAAAGCCAAAGGTCGTAAGGCTAGTACTAGTAACCTTAATATAATAATAGAAACCTTCGGTAAGGCCTATTATTTTACGGAAGTAATAATCGTTAAAATTAGTAGTATTTCGGTTATTAACCTTCGAATTCCTATTTTTGATATATTTATAGTAGATAATAGTAGTAGCCCTTTAGCCGTTAATAGTCGCAACCTTTCTTTACTTAAATAAATTAATTTATTAATAACGTTAATTAATAGTATAGAAACTAGTAAAACCCTCGCTATATACTTTAGTAAACTACTTTACTACCTCCGCGATAGTAGCTATAAATCACCGGCGTATTAAATATATTAGGTTCGATATCGTCGTTTATTATACTACTTTAATAGTCTTAGGGTAGTTAAGGGTTTCGAAATCGTTACTAAAATAGACCTCCCTAATAATTAAATAGTTACTATAATAAAGTTATAGTATATTAGGCCTCAGCTAAGAACGATAATTTAGAGTATTAATAAACCGACGATATCGATATTTAGAATAAACCTCACTAAAGTGAAATATATTAATATAAATTATACTATACTAGTGAATACCCTATTAAATAAGACCACGGAGTTAATCCTTACTCCGATAATAATCTATAATACGATAAATAATTCGGTGGCTTCGTCGGGATCGAAACTTATTATTATAATTATAAAGTATCTTTTCCATTAAAGACTAAGCTCTATAAGTATTTACGGGAAAATTATTTATTAAAACCTTTTAATAAGGCTATAGATCCTAGTAAAACTACGAAGTCTTTTATTAATAAACTCGATAGGTCTTTCCCTAGTATAATTATAAAGTCTTTTATTAATAGGTTTAATAAATTTATAAACCTTAACGTACCCTTCGAAGCTAACGCTATAACTATTAAAATTATAGAATCTAATTATTTAAACCCCTCTATACTTGGCTTAGGCTTCGCGTTCCGAGGTTAGAACTATATTTATATACCCGTTAGACTCACTCCTATTATTAAAGAAGAGAAGAAAGACGAAGGTTGTACTAATACCGGATATAAAGTTATATTAATTAATAAGCCCTAGATCTTATCTAAACTCCCTAACGTTTAAATTAAGAAAATAACTTCACTACTCCGTATTAAGGGTGTTGGCTCGGTTACGTACGAGACGGATAAATATATTATTATCTTTATCTACGTCCCGGGCGTTAAGGATGATAGTATTAAAGTATTATATTATATTAAAAGGGAAATTCACCTAGTTAATAATCTAAAAGTAAAGATACTTATCGGTAATAATATTATCGGGCTAGAAAAGATAATTATCGACGTTTATAAAAATACTACGTTTATTAGGAGTTATAAAGTCACTATATTTATTATAATTTATTAATAAGGTTAATATATACGCCGCCTAATCTATACTCGTAAAACTCTTATTATTCTATTATATATTAAAGTTATAATTCTAGTTTATACCCTAGTAGGTTTATTAGACCGGGATTTTATCTTCGAGTTTATTATTTAAGTTAATCTAACCCTCTATACCTACCTCGTTAACTCTAAAGTCGGGTACGTCTTTATTAGGAATAAAACCGATATTATTATTTATATCCCGCGAAGGCTTCGCCTAGGTACGCTTTATAAAATTAGTTATAAAAACGTTTATTTCGCCGATTTATTAGAGTAGCCGGTCTTAATATTAAACTAAATTTCGTAGAAACCTTCCGTAAAGTATTAGCCTACTGGCCAAGGAGGTTATAAAACGCTTTATTTAATAAAGACTTTTATAACCTAAAGATCGACGAGTTAAATTAAAAAAGTAACTACTTTTATTACGGCGGCAGTTTTTAGTCTATTAATACTCGTCGATAATATTATTCCTAATATAAACTTCCCCGCCTCCGTAAATATAAACTCTATTAACTCGGTAAATTTTAACGTAGCCTCTAAAGTCAAGCTCTATAACGGCGTTATAGTCTTCGGTAGCCCTAATAAAATAAAGGCCCTATTAAATCTTATCGACGAGTTTCTTATATTATAGATTAATAAGAGATTTATTAAGGTCCCCGAGGAAAAGTAGATAAAGATCCCGTTACGTAATAACTAGTAAATTAAACTCCCTAATAATAACCGTACTAAAGTTTATCTACTCGGTATTAAAGATAAAATTATCATTAATAAGACTTTCGACGAATTATATAAATAGGGTCGTCTAGAGTATATAATTTAATCTACGCCTTTTAGTTATCTAGTCTTCGTAATATAAAAGACTCTACTAGACGGTACGCGTAAAGGTAGAGTAATAGTAAATATATACGACCTTAATAACCTTATCGTCCCTAATATCTATCTTATACTACTATAATTTAATATTATTACTAGACTACTAGGTTATATTTACCTCTTAATATTTAATATATATTTATTCTTCTATTAATAGCTGGTGTACCCCGCCTTTAAATATATATTTACCGTCGTAATATATCGCGGTCAGGAGACGTTTAACGTGCCTATTATAAATTATATAAACTTAATAATATATATATAATATTAGATCGATAGAATTTTACGCCCTTTAAAGGCTTTCGTTTAAACTTATATTAATAATATTATTATTAGCTCGAAATTCTTTCCCGAGTATTTTAACTACCTATACGCTTTATTCCGTCTTCTAGTTAATTATAATATCGTTATCGTATTTAAGAAAACCTTCCTAGGCTACCCCGATATTAATTTATTAAAACGTAGAGTAAACTCGCTCGGTATAACTACGATTAAGGATAAATTAAAAACTATTAATACCCTTAACTACCCTAGTACCTTTAAGAATCTTAAGTACTACCTTAATCTTATAAACTACCTCCGTAACTCGGTTTATTACTATATTTAATTAATAGGACTATTATAAGATTTAAAAATAAATTTATTTAAGGAAGCTCCGACTAAAGGTAATCTATATAAAGTCTATTTATCTCGATACTAACTACTACTATTTATAGCCCGAGAGGAAGCAAGCTTCCGAAGCTTTTAATAAATATTATCGGTAACGTCGATTCTAGTTTATTTCGACTTTAATAAGGTATTATAAATTAATTTTAATACTTCTTAAGAGTAGGGCTTTAGCGTGTAAATCTTTTATATTAAAAAAGATATTTAACTCGAGCCTAGTAAATAATTATTACGAACTATTATCGAGTTAATTATATTCTTATCTAAGGTATTAATCTTTATAGAAAAAAACTACTAGCCTACGGAGCTTGAAATAGTAGGATTTATATAAATAATTAAGAAAGTTAGATACTTAATAGAGTCGTCGAAGTATACCGTCGTTATTCAAACTAATCATTCCGCTATACTTAATATCATGAAATAATTATCGATTATAACGACCACGTCTACGATAAGGATAAACGTTCGATTAATTAAAATTTCTTAATTCCTCCGCTAGTTCCGTTTAAACGTAAGGTATAAGCCCGGTAAAGAATATATTATATTAAATACTCTATTAAGGCTTACTAGCTCGAATTTATTAATTTTATTAAATAATTATTTAGAGCTGGATATACTTTATAACTATACGTCCTAAGGCCTCGTTAATAATAGCGAATTATACGCGTACACGGCTATCTTTATAGAGATAAGCGATGATTTTCATTCGCGTCTAATAGAAGGCTACGCGAAAGACTTATACTAGATAAAAATCATTAAATTAATTAATACTAATACTAAGATACGACCTAAATAAATAGATTTAATAGTTTTTATTCTAGTTACGTTACCCGAGTTCTTTACTATAGAAGTAGAGCCTGACCCTAGCGCGGTCGCTATATTTTCTTTTATCCGTAGTACCTCTAGTTTACTCTACTACATTAATAAATTCATCGGTTTAAAGTATCTTTATATTCCTTAACCTCTTATAAAGGAAGTATTAAATATAGCGTACGGCGCTAGTTACCTAGGTTTTAATAAATACTTCGAAATTATATTTAAATCTTAGTATATTCATAGGTTTATAAAATAACTCCGTAATTATATTAGGTACTACCCTAACTACCTAGTACTATAGACTCGTCGATACCGTTTATATAATATTATATAATTAATTAAAAGCCCATTTATCCCGTTTTATATATTTATACTCGACTAGATCCTAGCTATATTAGTGACTATAAAAGACTTCGACTATACTATAACTATTATATATAAGTTCATTAAACGTGTTATATATATCCTAGGTAAATCTACCTAGAATACCGGTAATTAAATTATCGTACTATTAAACCGTTTTAATATCGGCGATTAGAGTATACTTAAAGTACTACTATTAAATAAAGACCCTAAATTCCTTAGCGATTTATAGAAAGCTATATTTAAATACCTTAAAGTCGATTTATTATACTCTACGACCTACTACTTTTAAATGGATAGGAGTAGTAAACGTACTAACTAAACTACTAAAATAGTATTATGGTTTTATATATATATACTCTACGACCTAATACTCTGGCCTATGATACTACCTCGAATCTAGGGCTTACTAAATAATTTACCCTCTACGATAATATCGAAAATACCGAACGAGGTCTTTTACGGCTTTACCTTAAACCGACCTCTTAACTTACTAGGTTCAAGTATACTACTACTATAATAAACCCGTATCCGTATAGAAGTAGCCGATACTATCAGCTTCGTATAAATAAACTAGAAATATTACTACGACCGTAGCCATTAGCCTATATACTTCAAGAAGGGCGAAAAGATCCTACTATATTTTTATAAAGATTACTCTATCCCCTAGGCTATTATAATTACGAAAATTTATAAATTTAACTAATAATATATCGGACCTTTTAAAGTTTTAGAGTATATAGGTAGGTAAGTTTATTATTTAAAAATACTAGGTTACTAAAGAGTCTACCTAGTTTTCTTAATAATATAACTAGAACTTTAGCCTAGTATACCGGACCCTTTTAATCGTCCCCTACCGGAGTAACCCGACTCGGTTTATATCGATAGCGATACCGATAAGTATAAGTCCTAGGTCATAAAGCGCCTCCTTAATAAAAAGATTCGCCGCCGAGGTAAGGGAGTATTAGTAGAATACTTAATATAATAATAAAGTTACGGCCCTAAGTTTAATTAATAGTATAATATTAAATACCTTAATAACGCCTAGGACCTTATTAACGAATACGAGGAGGAGATATTAATAATAAGGCCCGATTTAATATTATTAATTATACCTCGCGGAAGCCTTTAGTAGGTACTTATAATACTAGTATTTATAATACTAACTCCGACTACGTAAATATTTACTACGCTAGTATAGCCTTCCGGAAAAGGGTAGTTAAATATATTTATCATAGTCGTTCCGAGGCGTAATCGGAAGTAAATAGCTTTCAGTATTTAAATTCATCCTTAATATAAACGTTAACGAGGACGCTATAACTTTCTTTTATTCGTAGTATATTATTACGGTTTAGTAGTAGATTCCTACTATTTAATATACTAGACTATATATAGCTAGTGTAAATACTATAAGTATATAGGCCTAGTACTTAAGAATAATAACTCTTTTACTATATACTAAATACTATACTACTATGTCACATAGCCGTTATATAACGATAATATTAATTATTTTTATCTAGTATATAAAGGAGGCCTAAAGGCCCGTATATATTTTTATATAAATAAAAGAATCGATATAAATAATTAAAAACTAGTTTATTATAAAGGCGATTTATATTTTATAAAAATTCTATTAAAAAAGCGAAGGAATAAAAAGGAATCTCGGTTAAATAAAATCGGGGAGGAGGAGGTTATTAATCGAGGAATTCTTTATTATAAAGAAGTATAAATCTATAATATATATAATTTATTATTAATATAATATACCTCGATTAATAATTCGTTAATATTATTATTATTAAAGGAAGTATTAATAGAGGAAGGCGAATATATTCTTTTAAAAAATTTTAATCTTTATTACCCTAATTAAAATAATACTAGGCGATATATATATTATATTATAATTAATTATCTTTTAGAGATAATAAAGTCGAGGAAAATAAAACTAAAATTATTAAAAATATTTATTATATAAAAAGCCCGAGGATAAGAAAATATAATCGATTTATTATTTTTTATAAAAGAAGTATATTAAATTATAAATAACTTTATAATCCGCGAAGACTTATATTATAACTCCGACTATAAATTAATAATAATAAAATTCGAGTAAATATAAAAAGGAGTAATATTATATATTTATTATATTTAAAAAAAGATTAAAGATAATACTACCTAAAAGGAAATATAATAAAATATAAAATCTTTCTATTAAATATTAAGGAAGTTAAAGTTTAAGAGTAATAAAAATATTAATTAATATTTAAATAAGATAATAAAAGGCTTTTAAGAAATTATCGAATTTATAATCTTATAAGCCCGTTTATATTAAAGAGCCAAATTTTATTAAAACTCCCGTTATATTAATATTATATTAAAAATAAAGGAATATATAAAAGAGTATAAATAAAGTCGAAATATTTAAACGGGGGAGGCCTTAAATATAATAAATAATAAAAAGACATATATAATTCGAAGAATAAAAATATTTTTTTAATAAAAGAGTATATATAAAGCCTCGCTAAAGCCGGCGGGAGTATAAAAAACTCGCGAAAAAAAAAAAAAAAGAATAACTACCTTAAAAAACTTCTTTGATTCTTAGTTATTAAGATTAATTAAAGAGGGGGAAAGTCTTTAAAGACTTTAAAGATAAAATAAAAATTTTATAAAAAATATTATTCCCCCTTTACCGATAATAAACTTAAATAATATCGATAGAATAAAATACCCGGAGCCCGTTAAACTAAATTAAGAAATAATTAAAATAAAAGTATATAAAATAATATAATACCTAGCTATTAATAAGGCGCTAGGAATAACTAGAATCCTAAATTAATTCCTAAAAACTATAATAAAAACGGGAGTAATGAATATTATTATTTATTTATTCTAGGTTTACCTTAAATAAAAATACTACCCGAGGTACTTTAAAAAGATTAATATAATAATTTTTAAAAAATCGAAGAAAGGCGATTATTTAAAACTAAAATTATATAAAATTATTATACTCCTCGATATATTTAATAAAGCGCTAGAAATAGTTATTTCCTAAAAATTCAATAATATAACGGAGGAGTACGAATTATTATTATTATAATAAATAAAAATTAAATAAAAGCGCTTAATAAAAACCGCGCTAGAGACTCTTATAAATATAATATATATTATATAGAACTATAGTAAAAACGGGAGGGGAAAGATAATAAATTTATTATTATTAAATATAACGAGAGCGTTTAATAACGTTTTATATAAAAGATTATTATACGATTTACGAATAAAAAGTATATTTAACCTAATTATTAATTAAATAATAAACTTTCTATTAGATAAAATTATATCCGTAATATTTAGAGGAAGAACGAGTATAATAAAGAAAGTAATAACGGGTATCCTATAAGGATCGTTTATTTTACTACTATTTTTTCTATTCTTTAATATATTATTAATTATAGAGTATATTAAAATAAACCTATTAATATAAGTTAGAGGATTCGTAAATAATATTTATCTACTCGTTTATAACGAGAGTATAAAAAAAAATTATACGAATTTAAAACGGGCCTATAATATTTATTTAAAATAAATAATTATTAATAAAATATTATTTACTCTTTAGAAATACGAGCTAGTTTATATATCTCGAACGCCGAAGAAGTTTAATATAGAAATAGTAATAAATTTTAAGAATATAATTATCGAATCTAAAACGAGTGTTAAAGTCTTAGAATTATATATCGATTTAAAATTAAAATAAAGACTATACCTAGCCTAGATTAAAATTAAAATAATTAATTAAAGCCGCGCTATAAAATACCTAGTTAATTCGATATAGAGCGCTACCTTCGCGAAATATAAAATAATATATAATATAGTAGTTAAATTAATATTAATATTTACGGCTCCGATATAATATTAATTAAAAAAAACGACGGAGACTATAAAGAAATATATAAAGAAATTAATAATTATTTAAAATAACTATCTTAAGACGGTCCTAGGAGTATTTAAAATTACCCTAATTTTAATACTCAAAGTTAAATTAATAATTATATTAATTAATCTTTAATTAAACCGCCTAGTAATATAATATTAAATTAGTCGACGGACCTATTTAATTACGACTATAAAAAATATACGAATCTAGAATAAATTTTAGTATAAGGGAGGTAGGTAATAATAAATATCTTTAATATTATTAATAAAAAAGAAAGTCTAAATACTTCGTATTTTAAAATTTAAAAAATAATATAAAATAACTATAATTATAAAGAGGAGAAAAGACTAAATAAGTTTTTTCGAAGATATCGAAGAATATTAAAATATTAAGATTATCGACTAAAAAGTAAAAAACTAGGCCCGCTAGTAATAACTAAATAAATAAAAAAGTTATAAAATAATAATCTTTATATAAAGTATTAACCCGGTTTAAAAAGGAGAGTTATTCGGGGATTAATTCGATTATTATAATTAATTAAAAAAGACTAAAAACTTTATAATAATATAATTAAAATATAGTAAAATCGGATTAAATAAGTTTTTATACCGAATAAAGATATTTATAATTTATAGCGCTAGTTATTAATATAAATAAAGAAAATAGAGTATAAAGTATGTATTTTTATTTTACTCGGAACTAGCTAGGGATAAAACAGAGTTAATAAAATAAATAAATATATATAAATTTAGGAAGATATTAATATAGGCCTTAAATATATATATAACTATACGGTAAATAATAAAAACGGGATAACTCGGTTAATTCTATTTTATTAAAGAATAGTTAATATAATTTAAACTATTATTAGGACCTAGCGATATATTTAAACTTATAAAAAAAGAAAAGAAAAGAAAGAAACTACCGGCCGGAGGGTCGTAGGTATTGATTATTTAATAAATTTATAATAAAAGGGCCTATAGGCCTATAAGATAAATAAATAAAATTTAAAATTAAAATAGAAAGAACACGGATAGAAGGATAAATAATATTTTAGAATAATTATAACTATCGGCTACTAACTAGTAAGAAGAGGAAATAAATTATCGATAAATTAAAGTTTTTAACCGACGAGGTTTCTTTAATAGTTAGTAAACGCCGCTAGTAACCCTACTAAAAGAGTATTCGCGGAACTCCCTTATTAATAAAGTAGTTTTACTAGAGTAAGTATATAAATAAATAAATAAATTAATTAATTAATACTATAATAAATATAATATTTAAAAGTATATTCTAGTATTCCTAATATATATTATACTTCGGTCGATAATTAATAATTATTAGCGCTCGAATAGTTTATTCTACTAGGATTTAATATTCGGTATATTAATGGGTAAATCTAACGGTATTACCCTATTATAATTAATATAATAACGGATTATCTAAAACAAGTCCTTATAATAAAAGTTAAAAGTAATTAATATTACTTTATTTATTAAATTCCGCCTTAATAAAGGGAAAATATAACGATATAATAAAAATTGAATATATAAATATACTTAATAACGCTTTTATAATTAATAAATAGACCCGACTTTAAATAACCCGATAAATATTCGTTATATCCGGAACTTTACTTAGAATCATATACTCGTTAATATATATTTAACGATAATAATCGATAATTTTTATTAATTTCTAAAAAGTATAATTATAACTCTCTTTAAGTAATTCAAATACTTAATTTAAAATATTATTTTTTATAACTCGAAAGAGAAAAGACTAAAAGTAAATTATAATCGAAATATTTAAATTTTTTCATTAAATAAACGTTTTTATTAAATCCTAAATTTTATTAATTTTAAAGAGTTCCTATACTTTAACTCCGTAAATTAATAAATAGAGAATAAATAAAAAGTAATTATTAAATAATTTATTATAATTATAACTCCTCTCTTTTAGAGAGTGTTAATTATTCCTTATTATACTCGCGCTATACTCGACTTCGTTACGTTAGCGTCTTATATAATATATATTAAAACGACTTTAAATTATATATATTATATTATATATTAATAAAGTAGTAAACTAGTATTCTACCGAAAAAGGCGGAAAAGGCGCGTAGATTTATTTAGTATATATACTAGCCCTAGAGATCGATTTAATACCTACTTTCGTCTAAAGTTACTAAATACGTATTTAGTACCTCGACTTATTTTGAATAATTTTGAATAAATCGGAATAAACTAGTCTAAGTAGTACCGGTAAATAATTAAATATATATAGTTATAAATAAATTATATAGTTAATAATAACGCGCTAGAGATATAACGAGCTCATTTATAATAGATTTAATAAAGATAAATTATTTTATTAAATCTTAAAATACGGGTATTATACGACGAGGAAAATTCTACTAGAGGTACGAAATTAATTAAAATAAAAAAGAATAAAAAGAATAAAGATAAAACTCGAGGTATTAAAATAGAGGATAAATACGGGCTATTAACGTATCTTAATATAACGAAGATATTATAATAAATAAAAAGAACTAGTAATCGAATAATAAAATATAAAAAGAGTATAAAAATATTAGAAAAACTAATAATAATTATAATAAAGATTATAAAAGATATAGAGTATAAAGAAATATAATAAATAATATACCGCGGGTTATAATTAATATAAATTATATTAAGAATAATCTTTAATTATATATAAAAATTAATAGAAAAATATATATTTTAACTAGCCTAAATAAAGTCGTTAAAATAAAAAGTTTAAAAATTTAGAGCGAGGAGTATACTTATATTATTAATATAAAACTAGGTTAATATTACCCGTAGAAATATATTTATTTTATCGAGGTATATAATCGAAACGAACCCCCCTCCCTTTATAATAACGACTAGCGCGAAGGCGAAATAATTAATAATTAAATAAAATAATACTAAAGCTAAAGAATAATTTAAAAAGATAACTAATTTTTAATTAATTAAAATATTCCGGAATAATACTTACTCGGTAACGGAGTCGATTATTAGGGTAAAATAAATAACGAAAAGAGATTTTATTTTTTATTATATAATAATAAAGATAAGATAAAAGCTAAAGAAAATAATTAAATATTTAAAAAAAAATTAACCCCTCGGTAAGAGTATTAAGATAAATCTATATAATAATAATATATAATATAAAGAAGAAGGCCGTCGATATAAATAATTAAAAAATAGTAATAAAAATATTATAAAAGAATAATTATAGGTTATACCTAGGATTAAATATTATAAATATAAAATAACTAAAATTCGCTCTTAAACTAGATAAATATAATTATAAAAAAAAGTATTTAATACTCCTTTTTAAAATCCCGGACCTATATATAATAAATAGACTAGTAACGGACGGGTTTTTAAAAAACGAATAATTATTATTATATAAGAGGTAGGAGAGAATAAATAACTCGAGGTAGTATTTTAATTACTAGAGATACGACTATATAACTCTAATTTATAAAACTAGCCTAAATATAAAATATATATAGAATTATATTAATTATATAAATATAATATTAAAAGCTCGAAGGAAAAGCGCTACGCGGTTTATTTCGGACGTTATAAATTTTAAAATAAAGCGTATTTAATTAAATAAAAAAAGATATACCGAATTCGATAAAAATTAAAAAATAAATTTAAATAGTTCGCGGTATTATTAAAGATAATAACCTTAAGCTCCTAGGTATAATTAATTAATAATAAATTTATATTAATACTAGCTAGGGGTATAAAGAAGAGGAAAATAATAATAAATATAATTAATATAATTTAAAATATTATTATTATATCTAAAAAGGTAGGGAGGCCGAGATAAAATAATAAATTAATAATAATATTTAGGTAAATAATTCTTTAAGTCCTAAATAACCTCTTAAGAATAATATTCCATTAATTAAACGAAAACCGGCTAGAATTAATACTACTAGGTAATTAAGAAATAAATAAGGAATTTACGGATATAATATTAATACGTAATAAATTATAATACTTAATTTAAAGTTATATAATATAATATTTAAAAAAAATCGAAGTTAATAATAAAGTTACTTTAAAACGAGTAAATTAAAAATATTAATATTTTAGTTATTTAAGAGCCTAATTAAAACCTTATTACCTAGGCGTTATATAATAATAATATTAATTATTTTTATCTAGTATATAAAGGAGGCTTAAAGACTCGTATATATTTTTATATAAATAAAAGAATCGATATAAATAATTAAAAACTAGTTTATTATAAAAGCGATTTATACTTTATAATAATTATATTAAAAAAGCGAAGAAATAAAAAGAAATCTCGGTCGAATAAAATTAAAAAAGAGGAGATTAGTAATTAAAAAATCCTTTATTATAAAAAGATATAAATTCATAATATATATAATTTATTATTAATATAGTATACCTCGATTAATAATCCGTTAATATTATTATTATTAAAGGAAGTATTAATAAAGGAAGACGAATTTTTTTTTTAAAATCTTTTAATCTTTATTACCCTAACTAGAATAATACTAGGCGATATATATATTATATTATAATTAATTATCTTTTAGGGATAATAAAATCGAGGGAAATAAAATTAAAATTATTAAAAGTATCTATTATATAAAAAACCCGAGGATAAGAAAATATAATCGATTTATTATTCTTTATAAAAGGAGTATACTAGGTTATAAATAATTTTATAATCCGCGAAGACTTATATTATAACTCCGACTATAAATTAATAATAACGGAATTCGAGTAGGTATAAAAAAAAGTAATATTATATATTTATTATACTTAAAAGAAGATTAAAGATGATATTATTTAAAAAGAAATATAATAAAGTATAAAATCTCTTTACTAAATATTAAAGAAACTAAAATTTAAAAGTAAAAAAAATATTAATTAATATTTAAATAAGATAATAAAAGGTTTTTAAGAAATTATTAAATTTATAATTTTATAGGCCCGTTTATATTAAAGAGCTAAATCTTATTAAACTCTCGTTATATTAATATTATATTAAAAGTAAAGAAATATATTAAAAAATCTAGATAAAATTAAAATACCTAGATAAAGAAGGCCCTAGATATAATAAATAATAAAAAGATATATATAATTCGACGAACGAAAACGTTTTTTTAATAAAAGAGTATATATAAAATTTTATTAAAACCGGCGGGAGTATAAAAACTCGCGAGATAAAAAAAGAAGAAAAATAATTATTTTAAAAAATTTCTTTAATTCTTAATTATTAAAAATAATAAAAGAGGAAAAACTAGAGATTTTAAAAATAAAATGAAAACTTTATAAAAAATATTATTCCCCCCTCTACCGATAATAAATTTAAATAATATTAATAGAATAAAGTATTTAAAGCCCGTTAGAATAAATTAGGAAATAACTAGAATAAAGATATATAAAGTAATTTAATACCTAGTTATTAATAAGGCGCTAGGAATAACTAGAATCCCGAATTAATTCCTAAAAACTATAATAAATACGGGAGTAATAAACGCTATCGTTTATTTATTTTAGATTTATTTTAGATAAAAATACTATTTAAAGTATTTTAAAAAGGCTAATATAATAATCTTTAAAAAATTAAAAAAAGGCGACTATTTAGAGTCAAAATTATATAAGTTTATTATACTCCTTAATACGCTTAATAAGGCGCTAGAAGTAGTTATCTCTAAAAGATTAAATAATATAACGGAGGAGTATAAACTATTATTATTATAATAAATAAAAACTAGATAAAAGCGTTTAATAGAAACCGCGCTAAAGACCTTTATAAATATAATATATATTATATAGAACTATAATAAGAACGGGAGGGGAAAGATAATAAACCTATTATTATTAAATATAACGGGAGTATTTAATAACGTTTTATATAAAAGATTATTATATAATTTATAAATAAAAGACGTACTTAGCCTAATTATTAACTAGATAATAAACTTTTTATCGGATAAAATTATATCTATAATATTTAAAGGAAGAACGAGTATAATAAAAATAATAATAACGGGTATTTTATAAGGATCGTTTATTTTACCGGTACTCTTTTTATTCTTTAATATATTATTAATCGAGGAGTATATTAAAATAAACTTATCAATATAAGTCGGAGGGTTTATAAATAATATTTATTTACTCGTTTATAATAAGAGTATAAAGAAGAACTATACGAATTTAGAGCGAGTCTATAATATTTATTTAAAATAAATAAATATTTATAGAGTATTATTTACTCTTTAGAAATACGAGTTAATTTATATATCTCGAATACCGAAGAAGTTTAATATAGAAATAGCGATAAATTTTAAGAACGTAATTATTAAATTTAAAATAAATATTAAAGTCTTAAAATTATATATTAATTTAAAATTAAAATAGGGATTATACTTAATTTAGATTAAAACTAGGGCGACTAATTAAAGCCGCGCTATAAAATATTTAATCAATTCGATATAAGGCGCTACCTTCGCGAAATATAAAATAGTATATAATATAATAATTAAATTAATATTAATGTTTACGACTCCGATATAATATTAATTAAAAGGAATAACGGAGGCTATAAAGGAATATACGGAGAAATTAATAATTATTTAAAATAACTACCTTAGGACGGTCTTAAAAGTATTTAAAATTATTTTAATTCTAGTATTTAAGACTAAATTAATAATCGCGTTAATCGATCTTTAATTAAATTATTTAGTAATATAATATTAAACTAGTCGAGGGACCTATTTAGTTATAATTATAAAAAATATACGGATCTAGAATAAACTTTAACGTAAAGGAGGTAAATAATAATAAATACTTTTAATACCGTCGATAAAAAAAGAAACCTAGGTATTTCGCGCTTTAAAATTTAAAGAATAATATAAAGTAGTTATAATTATAAAAAGGAGAAAAAACTAAATAAATTTAATCGAAGATATCGAAGAATATTAGGATATTAAAGTTATTAATTAAAAAATAAAAAACTAGGCTCGCTAGCGATAATTTAATAAATAAAAGAGTTATAAAATAACGATTTTTATATAGATTATTAACCTAACTTAAAAGAGAGATTTATTTAAGAACTAGTTTAATTATTATAATTAATTAAAAAAAACTAAAAACTTTATAATAATATAATTAAAATATAGTAAAATCGGATTAAATAAGTTTTTATACCGAATAAAGATATTTATAATCCGTAGTATTAATTATTAATATAAATAAAGAAAATAAAGTATAAAATATATATTATTATTTTACCCGGAACTAGTTAAGGATAAAACGGAGCTAGTAGAATAAATAAATATATAAGACTTTAATAAAATACTAATATAGGCCTTAAATATATATATAGCCGCGCGGTAAATAATAAAAACGGGATAACTCGGCTAATTTCTTTTTATTAAAAAATAGTTAATATAATTTAAATTATTACTACGATTTAACGATATATTTAAACTTATAAAAAAGAGGAAAAGAAGAAAGAAACTACCGGCCGGAGGGCCGTAAATATTAATTATTTAATAAATTTATAATAAAGCGGCCTATAGGCCTATAAAATAAATAAATAAAATAAAAAACTAAAATAAAAAAGAAATAAAGGGAAGCTTAAATAATATTTTAAAATAATTATAATTATCGGCTATTAACTAGTAAAAAGAGGAAATAAATTATTAATAAATTAGAGTTTTTAATTAATAACATTTTTTTAATAATTAATAAACGCTATTAATAACCCTATTAAAAGAGTATTCGCGGAACTCCCTTATTAATAAAATAGTTTTACTAGAGTAAGTATATTTATTTAATTAATTAATTAATAACGCGCTAATTTAGGGGGTATTACGCGCGTATATAATTTTCGTAAATCGACGTAATTTAAAATCTAAATTAGATTAATATAATTATAGCGCTCTATATAAACTTAGCGAGTTACTCGATATTAATAGAAAATTACGAATTTAAGATCTTAAATCCGATATTACTATTTTTTTATTTTTTATTTTTTTATTTTATTTTTTTAAATATTCTTTTTTCGTTATTTTTCTACCTAAAGTTAAGAAAATACGGATTTAATACCTCGACTCTTCTTGTATAAACTCTCGCTTTATCGATATATATCGAATTAATAAATTAAGATAAATATTTAAGAAATATCGACCTATTATAATTTTAAATAAAACTACGAATAATAAAGAGAATTAATATTATTTTAATATACTTAAACTATATAGTATTATTTATTACGAAGACTTTATTCGGCTTTATATAAATATATAAAATTATAATATTTATTACGGCGAAGTAATTTATAAATTTTTATTAAAAGAATTCTATATTAAAATTAATAAAAATAAAGGATTCGAGATTTAAATCCTAGAATATAATACTTATCGAATTAATATACTAGTTATATAGGATCTTTTAGATTTTTATAATAATCGAAGGTATACTATTATTAAAATAGTATTAGATATTTATATTATATAATTAATATATATAAAGTCTATATAAAACTTATTTAAAGAAGGTCTCGATATCGAATATATAATCTAATAAAGTCTTAATCGGCGATAATAACGGTAAATTAAATAAATAATAATAATATAAAAAGTTAATTCCGGCGATTTTATTAATACTTTTATTATATTTATCCAAGAGAATCGTAAAAAGTTAGGTAGTATTAGATATAATTTAATTAATATAATTCGATATAAATAAGACCTATTTTAAATGAACGAATATTATATCGGTATATATACTTCGGTAATTTATTAGGTTTTTAATAATAAAGATAGGAGTAATATTAAATATTTAAAGAAATTTATAATTCGATATATATTTAATTAACGAGATATATTTAAGAGCCGTTAAGATTATATATAAATATAATCGGAATTTATTAACGACGACCGAGTTAAAAAGGAAAATAAAGAATTTAAAAGAGAATTAAAATTATTTAAAATTAAAATTATTATAATTAATACTAAAAGATATAATAAAAAGAGTAGGCTAGCGACGTATATTAATATCTTTATCGAGATACTTTAAAAGTAAAATAATAACGAAGTCGACCTCGTTTATAATATATTCGAAATCGAGGTTATCTTTAAAAGTAAAATAATTAATTTTTTAATTTTAGATTCTTAGTGGTTTTTTAAAATATATAATATTCTTTATAATATTTCTTTAATACCTATAAATAGAGAGAAGATAATATTCTATATAAATAAATTCGTTAATTAAAATTAATATAATATTATTTATAATTAAGATTTTTTATTTAAGGAAATTCGGGTCGCCGATTATTTTATTAAAAAAAACGAATAAAATATAATTATATCTACTCTCTTTTATTTTATTAAATATATATAAATAATTATTTTTAAATTAATCTTGAATACTTTATATTTAATTTAAAATATTTTTATTAATATTATAAAAGCTAGAAGTCTAGTCTTAATATAATACTTTTATTTAATTTATATCGGTAAATCTCAAAAGTAAATATTAATATACTCTAAATACTATTAGCTCTATTAGAAAACCGTCTACGAGTTTATACTAAAACTCTATATTAAATACCGACCCGAGGTTTAATAGGATTAATAAATCGAGGGTCCGGGTAGAGTCTTATTAATAAATAATATTTATTATTAATAAGTTTAGTAACTCTAGTTTATTATATATATATATTAGTAATTTTCGTAATATAGGTTTATTATTCTTTATAAACTTTATTAATTATTTAAATTACTAGTTATTATATCCTTAAATATTTCATAAGTATTTAATATTATTTAGGTTTTATAACTCCTTTAGATCTTTTCTAACCCTAAATTTATCCGATTCGGATAACTTTAATAATTTATTTATATACGTAGTATCGTCCGAGTCGGATAATTTTAAAATATAAAAGGATTTTTATAACCCGGCGGATTCCTAGTAAATATATATACTCGTATTTATATAGATAAGTAGCTTAGATCTCTTCTTTAAATATTATTATATAATAGATATAGATTTATTTATTATTATTTATATTAATTATTTAATCGTTACCTAGGATCCTCTCTATATATAATATTAACGGATAAATATATTATTTACTCGTTTTTTAACTACTTTTATTTCATTTTTTTATACTTCGCTTTATTATTTATAATTTAATTATTTTTATTTTATAACTATTTTTTATTTTATAACCCCGCGATAAAGTAAATATAGTTTAAGAGGGTATAAAAACTTTATAATTATTATATTTTAATCTCGAAATTATCTTTATCGTCGTTAATATTAGTAATTTTCGTATTAAATATATTCTTTTCCTCTTCCCCCGATTAGTATTCTTTAACGACCGGGCTACTAAAATATCTTTAATCTATATATTTAAAATTAGCCGGTAATATTTATAAATTATCTTCTTTATATATACCGAAGCTATATCGCCCGTTATTTACTTTTATTTTTAGGTTATATTATTATCTTTATTAATTAAATTAATAATATCCCCGTCGTATAGCGAGTTAGTAGTATTATCGTCGAGTAGCGAGTTAATAGTATCTTCTATTTATATTTCCGTAATTATTTTTACGAAGTCCGGTTTATTTTTTAAATTCTTTAAAAATTCTTTAAATAAATTAATTACCGGTTATCGATAATTTTTATTATATATATTTTTATTATAAATATTTATTATACGACCGTATAATATCTTTATAATAATATATATCTTCGTTTCTCTTTACTCGTACTACGCTCTCGTAACTTATTCGAATATAACTCGAAGATCTATTAATATAAATATAAATATTTATATTTTAGGAGGTTATTTTATTTTGAATTTTATTACTATTTTATCTTTTAATAATATAGTATTTTATTTTATATTCTTTAAATTTATAATAAAGCGCCGTTATTATAAAAATAATTATATTAATAAGTAATAGGTTTTATATATTTTTATAATATTACCCGAGTTTAATACCGTTTACTTTATTATAAAAAAATATATAATATATCGTTATTATAATAAACGGCGTTAGGAAGCGACCCTTATACTAGACCCGTAAATAATAAACTTTTATTCAGATATAGGAGGTAATAATATTTATATTATTTTATAAATCTAGAAGGGTAAATCGTAGATCGAATATATAGTCCGAGGTATTATTTTTAATCTACTCTACTATTAAATCTAAATATTCTATTATTATTATCTAGACCTAGTTTTATATCTTCTTTATTATTTAGTTTCTAAAATTAATTAAATTATTTAGGAGTTACGTTATTATTAATTATTATTTAATATATAATAAGTAATATATAAAAGTAGAGATTATAATTTTTTATATTTCTTTAAGAATAAAGAGATCGCCTAAATTATATAACCGGCCTAGAACCTACGGTTTTTATATATATCGAAATAAAACTTTCTATTTTTTCTACGTTTTAATTATAAAGTTATTTACTCCTATATAATAATATTCCGGCTACGGTATTAAGTTATTAATATTATTACTATTTATAATCTTTAAAAGAAATATAAATATAATAATATTTATAATATACTAGTAAATCTTAAAACTTTCGTATTCTATTTTATAACGGCGGTATTTTTTATTTTAAAGAGTCGAAATTAAAGCCTATATAGTACTTTTATTACTTTTATCTTTATATTTAATATCGGATATAATTATAAATATAGAATATAAAGGGGGCGGATATCTAGGTATAATATATTTAGATTTTAAAATATAATAATTAAAAAAGAATAATAATATTTATTTTATTTTACCCTATTATTATTATTTATATTACGGATATAGTTCGTTATTTTTTTATCGTCGTTACTCGCTTTATATAACCTATAAAGATTAATTATTATCGGATTAATTATTTAGGAGAAATTTATTAATAATATATCTCCTTTTTTAAAATTTAGCCCCTTCGTTAATTTTTATTTATATTCGATTATAAATATAATTTTAATAATTATTTTTTATTTAGATATTTATACCGGTCGCTTTTTAATTTATTAAAAGTAATTTACCCGGACCCCTAACTTACTAAACCTACTAATAGGACGCTAGTAGCCTTATCCGTAAATTAGGGCTACTAGTAGTATCTTATTCGTAATTAGGGTTAAAAAACCTATTAATAGGACGTTACTAGTCTTATTCGTAACTTAGAGCTATTAGTAGGACGCTGTTAACTCTATTCGCGCGGTCGGTAACTAGGGTTTTAGTAGGAGTTTTTAAGATTTACCGATAATAGTTTACTAGTCTTTCTAGTAACTAATATAACTTCGCGATACTCTTTTTATATTTCTTTATAAATTCGCGATTACTCTTAATAATATTCTTTTTATCGAGTATTTATAATTAAGTAACGGATTTATCTTATTTAATAACGAGGAAATTTAATAAACTCGATTATACTCTTAAAAATTTTAATAAAAAGTATTTATTTAATTTCGATAGAATTAAGATTTACTTTTATTTTATTTATAACCGCCTTTTTTATATTTTTATTTGAGTATATATAAACGAGTAAATTCGTTATTTTTTAACTAGTATCCTTGATTTTAAAAAGTACTATATATTTAATAAATAAATTTTAATACTACTATAATTATTTAATTAAACCGATTATAATTATATTTTTCTTTAAAATACGAGTTTATAAAGTCGTAGAGAAGTCCTATATAAAAAGTAAACTTTAACGGTATATTAATTTATATCTTTAATATAATTCGGATTTTTTAAAATTACTCTTCGGTAATATTTTTAAAACCCGCTCTTCGATCTTTTATTTAATCTTTCGGATAAATTCGGCGGTTTTACCCTCCCTAGTTTTAATTTTATAAAATTTGTTTATAAAGATATATTTTATATAAAAGTTATATTTAAGGTTAATACCCTCGTTATATAACTTTTTTAATTTATATCTCGTATAAATAAAAACTATAAATAATTATTATACTTTTTTAGCCGAGCTTTATACTCTATTAAAACTATAATATAATAACTCTATATTTATATAAATAAATCATTTATTAATAACGTAGTAATATATTTTATTAAAATAAATATAGAAGTATCTAAATCTTAGAATTTTAATATTTATATTAATTTATTTAATTTATTATTTTAATTAATTATTCTTAATCTTTACCTAAATAATAATAAGAGTAATATTATTTTAGGAAAAAGAAAACGTCTTTATCTATATATATATTAAGATAATCGAAGGTTAATAAATCTATAGAAGAACGAATCTTTTAATTTATTTATAACTTTATTTTATATAAAGGGTATCTATCGTAATAGGGGGAGTTTTTAAAGTCCTCGAAAATTTTAAACTCTTTAATAAAAAGAGAATTATATTTATATATTATATTTTAATATTCGAGAATACGGGAATAAAAAATTATAAATATCTAGGTCGACTCGAACGTTAATATTATTTAAATCAATAATAATATTAGAAAAGACCTAGATATTAAGGGACGGGATTAATATCTAGAGGTTTATTAAATTAACGGCCAGGTTTATTAAACTATGGTCTAGCTATAATATAAAAGTAAATTAAAATAAAAGATAAAGGACGAAAACTAGAGTAGGGCCAGTTATTATCTAAATAGGAGTTAATATATAAAATATTTATTTATTTCCTATCCCGACTATATTAAAATAGAAATAAGGAGACTAGTTTAAATTTAAATTAAATCTAAAATAAATTAAGCTAGGTTAAAATAAATAAAGTTATATTATAATAATAACCCCCTCTTTAAAGTCGAGCTCTTATAAAATAAATAGACGATTAATTCGACTAATTAAATTTCGTAACCCTAATTCTTATTTAGGGTTACGAAATAATTAAAATAAAAACGCGTTAGAGTATTCGAGTTATCGATAGTAATAAATAAAGGATAAAATAAGGAATAGGCGGCGGTATACGAATAAAACTAGGCGTTAATATTATTATCTATAAACGATAACGGCGGGGCTAGGCTATAGGGTACTATCTATTTATATAATAATATAAAGTATCGGTCGAAACCGATATAGAATAATAACCGAGGGGATAATAACGAATAGGGAATAAATTATAATATAAACGGGGGTTAACTTCTTAAAAATTAAATAAAAATAAAAATAATAAAGATTCTTTATACTAGTACCTCTAAATAGTATATAGTAATTCGTAGAGGCTAGCGGCGCTAGGATTCGAGATATAATATTTATTAATAAATTATTAATAACGGGTAAAGTAATAAAAAAGTTTTTATATAATAATATAACCTTTTTAATTAACGTAGTATTTTAATAAGGATAGACTATAACGGCGATTATATTTAGAATTTAAAATATTATTAATATACTACTCTCGTTAGTTATCTTCGATAATTATAGGTTCTCGGATAAATTAGATTTATCTAGGTAGAGAGTTATTAATTATTAATTATAATAGGCTAGTATAAAAGACGCGGTAAACTTTTATTAAATATAGAAAATCTAATTAAATTATAAAAGGATTATCGAAAACTTTAAAGACTCGGAAGGGGCCGATATTATAATTATTAAATTTAATTAAAGAGTATATAATATTTAGATTCTTAATATTTAGTTATATTTAATCGTTTACTAAATATATTAAATATAAATACCTTCGTTAGTTAACCGAGGATTTAAAGATAATTTAAATAATAAATATTTTATTACGGAGATAATTATTTAAAATTTCTATTTATATTACGAACTTATTAATAGCGATTAAATAAGTATATATTTAAGTAGTAAAATCTTAAAATAAAGACTCGATAAGCTCGAAACCGATATATAAATATTAATTATAATTAATTAAAAAAGGCGAGGCTAGAGTATTAAAAGAATTAATATTATTATTAAAAAACTCCGCTTTAGGGAGTTATTTCACCTAATTATTCTATATATAATTAATATATATACGGAGGTAGTATTTTATTATAGTATTAAACCGGTCGGTTTAATTATCCGTCTAAGAGTAGTACCCGGTAGATATATATTAATCGATCTTAAAACGTTTATATAAAACCTCCTAAAACTCCGATATAAATTAAAATCCTCGATCCGAAATAAAGATATCTAGTAATTTATAAAGCTTTTATATATTTTAGTAGAAAACGTCGTAGGTTTTATCTACTTTTATCGATATAATTGATATTAAATACTATATCTTAGTTAAGCGGTCTACGAAAATTAGGATATATTAATAAATAATTCCTATAAAGGTATAAAGCGGTAAAGGATTTATATAATCTATCGAGATATCTTTTTAATATTATTATAAAAGCGGTAATAAACGTAGTTATTTTTAAATATACTAGCGGGAAGGTTTAGTTTTTCGGTATATATAATAATTCCTAACGAATCGCTAGATAATAGTATAGACATTAGGCCATTAATAAACCCGATTAATTAATTCATAATATTTAATATAACCTAGGTAACTACCTATAATACTATTATAAATTAATTAAATTAAACGAAGGTATAGTTTACTAAAATTCGGAATATATCTTTTCCCTCGGAAATAAAGAACTCTATCCTTATCTTTATATTTAATAAAGGGAATTCCGCTATAATAACGCGTTTCAAAATATAATATTTTTAAAACTTTAAAAACGAATCGATCGGTTTAATTAATTATATCTTATAATTAATAGGTTAGGGTATTATATAGGTCTTTATTTAAATCGATAAATTAATTTCTATTAAATTTAAACTCGTAAGATATAGGCGGGGTTTATAGTTCCGGATTAATATCTATATCGAGGTTTATAGCGGTCGTATAAATTAATATAAAGTATAACTAGAAGGGCTAGACGAGAATCTTTTAATTTATTATTAATATAATTAAACTAACTAGAATTAAAGCTAGAGTCGTTATATTTAATAATATATTATAAATATAGTCTTTAAGGATTTCTAGGGTTAGGTTTTTTCTTTTTAATACCGTCTAATATTAATATTAATATCTAGGGTTTAATTTATCCCCCTTTTTAAAAAGATCCTTTAACCGATATATTAATATATTAGGTTTACTATCTTCTTTATTAGGCCGGTAGGTAATTTTATAATTAAAACGGGATAAAAACTCGTTTTATTTTATTTAATAATAAAATAATACTTTAGATAAAATAAAATATTTAAAAGTCTTATAATCCGATATTACCTCGATAAAAAGAGTAGATCTCTTTAGTTTAAAGCGTTATTCCTTAAATACGCGGACGATTATTATAAAGTCTTTATTATAGATTTTATAATTATATTTAATAAAATTATACTTCTTTAAAAAATAAATAATAAAACGAAGGATATTTTAATTATTATATTAGGATAGGACCCCTTTAGATATATAATTAAATATATTTATTTCTATTATAATTTTATAGTTAAGGTCGAAATAAACTAGGATAATATCGGAGATAAAAACTTTCTTTAAAGTATTAAAAGTTATTTAATATTAAATACTTTACTCGAAGATAATACCTTTTTTAATTAAGGTTATAAATAATATAACGAGTTTATTAAACTTATAAATAAAATACCGATAGAAGTTAGCGAATCCTAGGAAATTTTAAATATCTTTAATATTAACTAGCTATAGTTAATTTAGGATAATATTAATTTTCTTTAAATCTATTTTAATTTCTTTAATATTAATAATTAATCCTAAATATATAACTTCCTTAATATAGAAATTATATTTAATAATATTCATTTAAAGCCCCGTCTCGCGGAGTTTCTAAAGGATATATTTAATATAGATTTTATACTCTTCCTCGATATTATTATAAATTAGAATATTATCGAGGTATATAATATAGGTCTTATCGAGAAATTTATAAAAAATATTATTAATATAATATTAAAACGAGGTAGGGTTATTATATAATCTAAATAATATAATAAAATATTCGAATAAGCCGAATCGGGTATAGAATATTATAAATTCTTTATCGCCCTCCTTAACGCGGAGGCGATTAAAAATAAATATAATATTTAATTTAAAAAATACCTTAACCCGATTTAATTAATTTAAAATTTCTAAAATTAAGGGTAAAGGGTATTTATTCTTTATAATAATAATATTAAACCCTCGGTAATTAATATAGAAATATAGGCCTCCGTTAATTTTATTTATAAATAGGATAAAGAATATAGTATAAAACCGATTAATTTAAATAAAACTTTTACTAAAGTTTTTATCTAGGTAACGGCGGAGTTCTAGGATTTTATTATAATTTATATTATATAAATTAAATAACGGAGGTTATAGCCCTTCTTTAAACTTAATAATATAATTATATAATTAATACGGGGGTAAGGTATTAATATCTTTTCTTAAAAAAACGTCTAAAAATTTATAATACCGCGTAGGTAAGATTATAGTTAAGTTAATATTTTTATTATCTCGGTAGGTTTAAAGTTCTTCTTAAATAATAACGGCGGTAAAGTAGAACTCCCTATTTATTTTAAATATAACTCGATTCTAGGTTTAATTATAAATATTTAATTTAAAGTTTTAATTAAGGCGGGGTTTAAATTTATAATATTTAAATTATTAATAAGATTAAATATTTAGGGTCGAGATTTCTTTTAGAATACCTAAGAATTAATCGATTTTTATAAATAATAAATTAAATACGGTTTACTCGTTAGGGGTAACGAGCCGGGTAAATAATTAAAATCTTATTTCATATATATTAAGAGTAACTAGGTATTAGGTTCGTTATTTTTAATATTAAAATTTAAAACGAAGCGAGGCTAGGTTATAATACTTAATTTTAAATATCTTTCCTTATTTAATAATAGTAACGATACGGTTATATTCGTTATTATAACTAGTTCTTATAGAAATAGGTAACTAGGTCTAGAGCGGGGAAAACTTCTTTTAAATTTGAATTTATTATTAATAAACCTAGAATTAAGGTAACTCCTTTTAAATATTAAATTATTTTATATAAATATTAAATTAGGTTAAGGACTAGATTTACTTTTAATAAATTTAAGATTAAATTATTTTTCTTAAATCGGGGTTTACTTTTTATAACTTTAAAATTAAATATATTACTAATAAACCTAAAATTAAAATAACTTCTCTTAAATCGGAATTAATTATTTAATAATAACGTTATTATTTATAAATAATAACGGCTCTCTATATATTAACGACTCTTTTTAAATCGGGGTTTACCCTATATAAATATTAAATAAAATTAAAAATTAGGATTCTTAAGTCTAGAAACTTTTTTAGGGTATTAAAAAGAGTTTATTTTTTATAAAGATTTTTACGGGACTAGGGGTATAATTTCTTAAATAAAAATATAAAACGAAAATTAAGGAATTATCTAAGAAATCGGTAGTAGCTTTATAATAGTAGAGGTATAATAAACCGATTACGACGAGGTATTAATTAAATTTAGTAATAAAAAAAAACTATTTATTCCTAATAGTTATAGATATTCAAAATCATTTCTATAATATAAATAATATATCCTATAACGGTAGGTATATTATTAAAAAGTCGGACGATATAAAGATAACGAAGAAAGCGAAGGGGTAGATAATAAATATATATAAAATTATAATTAATAAAAAGATAACCGGATATATTAATATTAATTAAGGCTTTAATTTAAATTCGGGACTAATTATTCCGTAATTAATAAAAAATAATTATATATTTATTATAAAAAGTAGGGTCGGTCTTAAAAAGCTATATAATAAATTATAATAAAAATTTAATTAATAACGAAGGTAAATTAAATAATATAACCGATAAATAAAAAGATATATATAGAGTTCTAGGTACCTATAGTCCTAATATATAACTTTATACCGGGACTATTCTTTTCCTATATTTAAAGTAACTCCTCCTATAATATTCTCGTTATTATCGATAACGGTTATAATACTAGATCGGAGGCTAGCTAGCTTAATAAAATAAATTCTTATATTATATTTAGGCGATTTATAATAAAAATAAAACCTTTATTTCTTATAAATAATCTTAATAGCCGGGGTTTTTATTAATTTATTTTTAATAATAGTTTAAACCGAATTAAGGTTTATTAACTCTCTAAATAAAATAATAAAAACTAGTCTAATAACGGGGATAAAAGTATTTATTATATTAAAGTAAATTATAGAGGTAGAAATTAATAAAGATATAATAAACCTCCTCGAGGTTTATTTTAATTTAATAAGAGTAGTACTCTAGCGAGATAAATAGTACTTAATTTACTAAATTTCTTAATCGATTTCGGAGTATATACGGACGTATTTATCGAAGGTATATAACTATTAGTTATTAATTTTCCTTTAAGAGATAAAGGCCTATTAAATAATATAATTAATATTATATTTTATAGCGTTAATTAAGGATTCGTTTTTTATTCGAGAATATTCTTTTTTCTAGGAGACGAGGTTAAAATATTTATTAAAAGATATAAAGTTTTATTTAAATTCCTAGATATAGTTCCAAGTATTTTTTTATTTAAATAAATTACTATATACTTTTTATAACTTCTTTCGCTAATTAGTAAAACTAGTTAAAATATAAAAACCCTCTTTTTAATAACGGTTTATTAAATTAAAGACCTTTTTACCGATAACTAACTTAAATTTTATATAAACGATTTTATCGCTATCGGTAGGATAGCGGTTATAATTTATATATATTTACTATATTAACGTTTACTCCTAAATATTTAATTTATTTTAGTCCTTTTTATATTCTAAGATATCTAGAAACTTTTCGGATCTAGGAGGCGTTCGAGATCGCGAGGGGGTAAATTATTAAGTATTTAAAAAAAATAAAAATATAGGTTTATAATAATAATATTATTAAGAATATTTTTATTAAATACTTAAAGCGGAGGCTAAAATATAATTTAGGTTATAGTAGATACGGCCTAGGCTATTACCTAAACGATAATATAAACTAAGAATTACGTATCTAGTATAGGAGGAGGAGGAGGCGTAAATAAAGATAAAATATTTAATAAAGAATTACTCTCGATTTAAATATATAAATAATCGAAGGTATTAAGGAAACTAATAAAGTTATTCTAAATTTCGGCGAGGAATTATTATACGCGGTTTTCGGGGTTAGAGGGTTAATCCCCTATAATAATTATCTTAATATTAAAGAGTATTAACTAGGTAATTAACCTTTTATAATATTAAGAAACGGGATTAATATCTAAAGATTTATTAAATTAATAGTTAAGTTTATTAAATTATAATCTAGTTATAATATAGGAGTAGGCTAAAATAAAAGATAAAGGACGAAAGTTAGAGTAGAGCTAGCTATTATCTAAATAGGAACTAGTATATAAAGTATTTATTTATTTCTTATCCCGATTATATTAGGATAGAAATAGGGAAACTAGTTTAAACCTAAATTAAATTTAAAATAAATTAGGCTAGGTTAAAGTAAATAAAATTATATTATAATATTAAAGCTAAATACGAATTTTATTAAAATTTATATTATTATTATTAATAACCTCTTCGTAATAGGAAGCCCGCCGCTTTTTTTAAAGATATTATATAATTAATAAATATTTAGTTTAAGGGCTAGTATTTTATTATCTATCTTTTTTTATAACTTTAATAATTATATAATATATATATTTATTTATAAATTTATTATCGCTTTTTAGTTAAAATAATTTATTTATAAATATTTATATTATATCCTCTTATTAAGGTCGGTACTCTTCGTTAATTATAATAAAACTACGGAGTAGATAAATTATAGTCGAATCGAAAGATAAAGGGTTAAGAATTTATAGTATTTCCCACTCGTTTTTATTTATAAATACTATATTTATATCTACGACCCTCGCGGTAGTTATTTTCCCTATATTAATATTATATAAAAACGGGTCCTTAATTTAATATAATCTATTAATAGTTAAATTTTATATCGCTTTTTCCTTCTCTTTATTATTTAATTTATAGCCCGAAAAATATCTCGATAAAGATTTAGGGTCTTTTAATTAAAGAAAATAAAAATAAATCCGGTTAACGATATTTTTAGACGGTAGGAGGTAGTATAGGAGGCTTTTTTAAATTTTCGATAAAGAGGTATAAATATTCTTAATCTAAATATTTTCTCTTCGCGCGAGAAGAGTATAGAGTTTTATAATATAATAACCGATTATTATCCTAGTATTTTCTATTAATATTAATAATTCTATTAATTTATATCTTAATTATTAAATTATATGATTTAATTAACGGAGAGGTTTATATATAATATAAAGAGGGTATTAAAAATTACCGCGTTAATATATACTAGCTAGTATATCCTATAGGCCCTCGTTATATTCGATATTTATATATTCGCTATAAATAAAGTACTAGAGTTTACTATAGCGTAGAATATCCTATTTATCCTAGAAGCGCTTCGATATTAAGATATAAATTATTTTATTATAACTAAACCGGAACTATATTACTTTATTATTATTTTTAATAATATTTTTCGCGGTAGTATTAAACCGAACCTATTTAATCTAATTATCGCGGCTATATAAAATTTTAAAGAGAATCGATTTAGAATTTATAAATATTCGAGGGGGCGAGGGGCGATTTTTTATATAAAGTTTATTTTTTAAATAATTATTTTCGATCTTTTAAACTTTAGAACGCGAGGAAATAATTCCTCGGATTCTTATTTAAGAACTTAATAAGTTATAGATTTAATCGCTATTTTATTAAGTAGGTATATAAGTTACTATATTGTTTTATTTCTAAATACGGGAATACGATTAAATAAATTAATATTAATAGTAGTATTATTAATAATTTAACGAAGAGTAAAATTAATTTTAATATTATATAGATTTCTATTTTAAATATATACTTTTTATATTCTTTTTCTCTAGTTCTACTCTAATTACTAGGAAAAGATTCGGTATATAATATAAACCGAGCTCGATATTTCTAAGATTTTATCGGAGGTTATTTATACCGATTTTAATATAAAAAAAAAGATCCGTTAACGTTATAATAAATAATTTATTTATAATAAAGAGCGAGGTTAAAGAAGATATAATTAATTAAAATAAAATTAAAGAGGGTTAGGAAATAAAGAGTATAAAATATAATTTATAAATAAGGAAAATAGGATATAATTAATAAATTATAAAAGTATAGGTTAACTCGAGTATTTAGAATAAATATCGATAATTTTATAAATTAAAATTCGTTATAATTCGGGCTAGAGTATCGGCCGAAGTATAATCGAATAAAACTAGATATATTATTTAATTTATAGCCGTCGAATACGGTAGTAGTATAATTAATACCTCGTTATTTATAGAAAGAACCCCCTTCCTATCTTTCTAAAATAGTAACGAGGGCGGATTATAATCTATATTTACTATATAATAACTAGTTAAACCGAGTTAGATATATAACTAAAATACGATTTATTAATAAAAATAATAATACGATTAACGGTTTAATTTAGAAGGGTAAATAGGGAGTCGTAACTAATTAATATATATTAAATAGAATAAATATTAACTTTAAATATATAATATACCTAATATTTAATGTTTTATATAAATATATTAATTTATTATATTAGAATTAGCCTATACGGGTTTAATATCTAAAATAAAATATTATATACTTTATATATATATCTTAACGGTAAATAAAATAGGATTTTCGCTTTTTATATATATTTATAATATAGCCGCTTTAAACTTATAAGTATAATTAATTTCGATATTATTATCGCCGATATAATATATAATTTTATCGGTAGAGTTATTATAGACTTTATCTTTATAAAGGACCTTTTTAAATATCCTAAATTCGATTTTATTTAATATAATATTTATTAGAGGCTTCTTCTCCTTTAGGAGTTTAAATATAAAGAAAAATATATCGGCCGCTATTTAGCTTAATTATATATAAAAGCCCGTTTCGCTAAAAATAAAAAGGCGCGCTATATAAAAAGAGTTATCAATAGAGAAAGATAATATAATATATTATCTACGATTACGATAATAATTATATATATTATTAATCTTTCTAGTTATTTTTAATTTATAAGTCTCGAGCTAGAGTTAAAATATCTTAAATATAAAAACGGAGGGAAAGATTCTATCTAATTATTTTAATACTTTATTAAATTTAATTTAATTCTCGAGGCTCTTTAAAAACGTACCTATAATATATTTTTATTTTATCTCTTTTTTTAATACTATCCGTATTTCCTTATAGTACGATTATTTAATTATAAAGTTACGCGAAACAATCTAGACCGTCTAATTCCTAGGGTTAATATTAATATAGAATTTAATAAAAAGTAAAGAGGGTAGGGAGGAGGTAATAATAACGGGGTTATAAAGATCTTCTATAATATAAATAAAAATATAGGTTATTAAATATTAATAGAGATATTAATAACGATAGAGAGAATATTATAAATAAGGTTATCGATATTAATATATAAGAAATAATAATAATATCTAGGTAAATACTATTTTAAATACTCTATTAAACCTACTAGATAATATTAATATAAACGTAGTTAACGAACGTCGAGTCGGACGCTAAATTATATCCGACTCGGATAATCAAATAATAATTAATATATTATCGACTCGTTCGATTCGGATAGATATCTTTAGTTTATAGATAATACGAAAAAATACTAGTAAATATTTATTATATCTACTAGTTATCTAGTAAATATATTTAATAAAAACTCTTTATCGACGATAAATATAGATATAGTATTATTTTATATCTTATCTATTTAGACCTCGTCGTCGAGAGAGTACTAGGATATTAATTATACTAAAACGGTCCACTATTTAATATACTAGGGTAGTATACGATATAAATACTCTATTTAAAAATTTAGTAGTATATTAAATAACGGAGGTATTATAGAGATAATATTTATAATAAATATTAATAAAAAGAGGCTAGAGTATCTAGTTAGGGTAATATAAATAAAAAGATAATATTATTAATTATATTATTTATTTTAATTCGAATTTAGGTAAAGTTCGTTAAACCTATAATTATAGAAAAGTAATAAACAACTTTTATTTATAAGTTAGAGAAGAGTTATATAAAGTTTTTAACTCGCCGATAATAAGAAAAAGCCCCCGTAATAACGTCTTTTTATCCGATTATTAATATTAATCGGATTTTCTTATCGCTTTTTTTATTCTTAAATATATTTATTTCTTTATTTTATTATCCTTTATTTATTTATTTAATATTATTTAATTTAAATAATTCTTACCTTTTAAAATAAAGTAGTAGTTTATTTTATTTTATTCTTTTAAGATAAGCGCGTAATCCGCCCGTTATACTAGATATCGAAGAATTATATCTAATCCGTATCGAGATTAATATTACGGAAGGTATAAATTAAAGTTATTTTAATCCCGAGGATATATTTAATAAATAAGAGAAAACGAATTTTATCCTCTTTTATAAATAACTAGATATATTCTTTATCCTATTTAATTTAATCTATAAATAAATTATATTATAAAGACTCGCCGGGGTAGTATTTCTCTAATTATTATATAAACGTTAATACGAGTTTTATATTAGATATTATCCGATAAGTCTAAATTTATATATAATATAATATAGGTAACGACGGGTAAATTAATAAAAATAACTAGTTTTTTTAATTTATCGTAAATATTCTAACCGAGTAGATTAATTAATTTTTTTTATATTAATAATTTAAGTATAATCTTAATAAAGTAGTCGAGATAATAAGCGTAGATATTATTTTATAAGTATTTATTCTAGTTCTTTTATTTCCTCTTTAACTCTAGGAACTTTATATAGAGTTTATTATTATTATATTTAAAATTTATAAAAAACTTCTTATCCGTTAATATTAGGTTTTTAGTTCGAGTAAATATTAGAAAATTTAATATAACTCCCGCGGCGCGAAGTTTATAGGCCTTTCTAAAGTAATTATTAATAATTATTATAAATACTTTTTTACCCGCCGCTCTAGTAGTCTTTATAAATCTTTAATACCTTTTTTATATTTTTTTATTAATTCGTAACTCCTCTTTATAAAGTTCTTCTCGTTAAATATCTATAATAAAATAATAAACCTATTTTATTTTATACGGGTGAAGTTTAATAAACTCGGCCGTACCCTCGAAATTCTTAATAAAAGATATTCGTTTAATTTCGATAAAATTAAGAATTATTTTTATTTTATTTATAACCGCCTTTTTTATATCCTTATTTAGGTATATATAAACGAGTAGATTTATTATTCTTTAACCGATTTCCTCGATTTTATAAAATATTATATATTTAATAGACGAATCTTAAGATTATTATAATTATTTAATTAACCCGATTATAATCGTGTAGTCCTTTAAAGTATAAGTTTATAAAATTATTAAAAAACCTTATATAAAAGATAAACTTTATTAATATTAATATTTATATATTTTATTTAATTCGGTTTTATTAAAATTATTTTTAGGGAATTTCTTTTTAACCCGCTCTTTAATATTTTATTTAATTTTTTAAATAAATCTAGCGGCGGTACTTATTTTAGTTTTTATTTTATGAAATTCGTCTATAAAGATTTATTTTATATAGAAATTATATTTAAAGTTAATATCTAGTCGATTTAAAATCTTTTTAACCTATATATTATATAAGGCGGGGTTATATAAAAATAAAATTCTTTCTTAATTAAGTTTTACGGCTCCGTCTAATTTATAATATAGTAATTTAATATTTTCGGGGGTAAATCGTTAAATATTAATATTAGGATATTTTTTTTTGGCCTAGGTGTAGAAATACTAAAGTTTTGAATTTTTATCGTTTATATCGATTTATTTAATTTATTTCTTTAATTAATTCTTTATTACTTTCCTTAAAATAACGACTAAAGTAATATTTTATATAGGATAAATAATAGTATCTTTATATTTATATATATAAAGATAACGGATATCTAGTCGACCCGTAGAGGGATAAATATTACCGTTAATTTATAATTATAACTCGTATAAAGGGAGATATTTATTATAATAGGCGGATTCTTTAAATTCTTTAAAATCCCGAAATTTCTTATAAACGCTAGAGTAATAGTAATATAAGTTAAATTAACGTTCGGTAATAAAGTTAAAGAAAATATTAAATATCTAAATCGAGTCGGATATTAATATAATCCGATTCGATAATATTATTAAAAGAGATTTAAAATTAAGAAGTAATTTTATCAAATTCTAAATTATTATTATTAATAGCCTCTTTATAATAACTAGCCCGTTGTCTTCTTTAAATAATAGCGTAGAATTAATAAATATATAGTTTAGGAGGTACTATCTTATTATTTATTATTTTCTACGACTTTAACCCTCGTATAATATATATATTATAAATAGATTTATTACCGGGTTTTAGTTAGAATAATTACTTTATAAACTAGAGGGTCGCTATCTCCGTAAGGAGATTACGGGGGCGGTAAGGCTTAATAAAGAATATATAATAAAATTATAAAATTTATTAATTATATATATAATTATATACTCGTTAAATATACTATAATATTAGTATTTTTTATAATTTAAATATATATATATAGAATATATTTTATTTCTATTAATTATTTACTCTAATTATTTAATTATTTATTTAGAAATCTATTTTAAAATAATTTATAGAATTAATTAAATTTTATATTAATTATAACTATTATTATTTCTCGAGATTCTAAACTACTTTATATAATTTTCTTAATTTTCTAAATATATATATCTATTATTACTTTTGTTTAATATTATAGAACTTAACTTATTATTTATTATCAATACTCTTTATTAGGTCTACTTTACTTTTTATATATATTA